>Ga0209396_1000621_pt1 | contig 41374 bp, 35 predicted proteins | sample GOMGulsemesocosm_6_FD_184638 | JGI IMG/M metagenome (GOLD analysis project Ga0209396, IMG submission 184638) | Methane-oxidizing microbial communities from mesocosms in the Gulf of Mexico - GOM8C Gulf of Mexico (SPAdes) (version 2) | ecosystem: Environmental > Aquatic > Marine > Cold seeps...
TTTCATCAAGAGAAAATAACCCTGTTATTTCATCAAGCTTCAATGTCGTCGCAGCAATTTCTAATAGTGCATCGGTTTGTGCATTAAAACCTGCAGTTTCAACATCAACAACTACGGGGAAATAACCGCGAAAACGCTGAGCAAAAGCGCTTTTTGCATTTTTATCTACGGAATTGTTACTTTGGTTTAGAGAGCTTTTACTCATTTTAGTGTCTTTTATAATTAGTATTATTTTTCAGGATGTAAATTATCGCAGAAAAAAAAGTGAAACACTATGCGAACACCTTGATGAGTCTTTAAAAATTATGAAAATATTATAGATAACTGCTAAAGTTATAAAACCCTTGGTCGATAACAGATACGTTGCTAGATAAAAGATAAGTATTTTATGAAAAAAACTATAATATCATTAGCGTTATTCGTATTTGTAAGCCAAGCCAATGCTGGTATTCGACAGTATGGTGCTGATTTAGAGCATGCCAATTGGCAGTTAACAAATAACTCTCGATTACAATGTACTTTATCTCATCAAATTCCTAATTATGGTGAAGCAAAATTCTATAGTACGGCGAGCCGTAAAATGAATATGGAATTTGAGCTTGATATGATGCGCTTGCCTGATACCTATTCTTTAGCTGAAGTTCGTTCTGTTGCGCCTAATTGGCGTCCAGGAAAGAATGGACGAACGATTGCTGACATGAAACTTCATAAACAATTTAGTCCCAGTTTACCGAAAAAAGTTGCTTGGAATATGCTTAATGAATTAGAGCAAGGTATGAACCCAACTTTTTACTATAACGATTGGTATAGTGATAATGACAAGATTTCGGTCGGAATATCAACCGCTAAGTTTAATCATGCCTACCAAAAGTTTATCGGTTGTGTCAGTAACTTACTCAACTATAATCTTGAAGATATTTCTTATACGGTCTTAAATTATCAATTTGGTGGGGACAGTTTGACAAAATCATCAAAAAAACGTTTAGCGATGATTGCTGAATACCTAACCTTAGATCAAAACTTAGAACTAGTGCTCATTGATGGTTATACCGACAGTATCGGTGGCCGAAACGATAACTTAAAAGTATCAAATCGCCGCGTAAAAACTATTCGTGAACACTTCGTGAAAAGTGGTATTGACCCAAACAGAATTGAAGCGAAGGGTTATGGTGAAAGACGCCATGCAGCCTCTAATAGGACCCCTATTGGTCGTGCAATTAACCGACGGGTTGTGATAAGAATGGAACAACCCTAATCGAATTTAGCGTTTAAATTTTATTTTTATAAAGAATTCAGTTGAATAGGCTGGTAGGTTATTTTAATCTACGAGCCTATTTTTTTATTGGATCTTCTATAATGCGACCATTGTTTAAATCATTATTCGCTTTATTGGTTTTCTCAAGCTTTACGAGTTTGGCAAAAACCAATGATGCATACACCTATGCTAATTACGACCAAGTTAAAACGACCCATATTTATTTAGACTTAGCGGTAAACTTTGATGAAAAGTCGCTTTCAGGTTTTGCTGAATTATCCTTAGACTGGTTAAGTAAAACGTCACAGCCAATTATTCTTGATACTCGTGATTTGATTATTCATCGAATTATGGCACAAACACAATCAGGCCTGTGGCGTGGGGTTAGTTTTGAACTTGCTCAGCGTGATGACGTTTTAGGTTCAAAGTTAACCATTAACAACACTTTTAAAGCACAAAAGATTCGTGTTTACTATCAGTCGACTGAAAAAGCATCAGGCTTACAGTGGTTATCCCCAGAGCAAACCGCAGGTAAAAAGTATCCTTTCTTATTTAGCCAAAACCAAGCTATTCATGCACGTTCATGGATACCAGTTCAAGATACTCCAAGTGTTCGTGTAACTTATACGGCGCGTATCACAACACCAGATAACTTATTAGCGGTAATGAGTGCGAATAACGAACCTAATGCCGCCCGCGATGGCGATTACTTTTTTAGCATGCCACAGGCTATTCCTCCGTATTTAATCGCGATTGGCGCAGGTGATTTAGAATTTAAAGCAATGAGTAAGCAAACGGGTATTTACGCAGAAGCCAGCATTTTAGATGCAGCAGTTGCCGAATTTGATGATACTCAAGCGATGATTGACGAATCAGAGAAACTCTTTGGGCCTTATCGATGGGGTCGTTACGACTTACTTATTTTACCACCAAGCTTCCCATTTGGCGGCATGGAGAATCCGCGTTTATCTTTTATAACTCCTACCGTTATTGCGGGAGACAAAAGCTTAGTTAACCTTATTGCTCATGAACTTGCTCATTCTTGGTCGGGTAATTTAGTGACTAATGAAAGTTGGCGCGACTTATGGTTGAACGAAGGTTTTACCAGTTATGTTGAAAACCGCATTATGGAAGCTGTTTTTGGTGAAGATAGAGCAGTTATGGAGCAAGCACTTGGTGCGCAAGATTTAAATTATGAAATTGCTATATTAGACCCAGGCGATACCCAGCTTTATATTGATCTTAAAGGACGTGATCCAGATGATGCATTTTCTGGTGTTCCTTATGTAAAAGGACAATTGTTTTTAATGTTTTTAGAAGCTAAATTTGGTCGTGATAAATTTGACCCATTCATTTTAGACTATTTTAATAGTCATGCTTTTGAAAGCTTAGGTACAAAAAACTTTGTTATTTACCTTAAAAAACACTTAACTCATAAATACCCAAATATTGTCAGTGATAAGGTTGTCAATGAATGGATATATGAGCAGGGTTTACCAAGTTACGCTCCTAAGCCTACTTCTGGCGCATTTACCGCTATAGATAGTCAAATTGAGCGTTTATTAGGTGACGAGATAACATTGGCTAACTTGCCAACGAAAGAATGGACATTACACGAATGGTTGCATTTTATTAATAATTTACCAGTTACTTTGCCTATTGAACGAATGAGTGAGCTTGATAAAGCGTTTAATTTAACACATAGCACTAACGCAGAAATTACTCATGCTTGGTACTTACTAGCATTAAGAACGGGTTACAATACTGTATATCCTGCATTGTCTAAGTATTTAATCTCTATTGGTCGCCGAAAATTAATTGTTCCTCTATACAAGGCATTAGCTGAAACACCAAAAGGTAAGGCTTGGGCACTTGACGTATATAAAAAAGCACGCCCTGGTTACCATGGTTTAGCTCAAGGTACTATTGACGGTGTATTCAAAGGTAAATAATTTTTTATACCGAATAAACCTACACAGTGATAAACAAAAAACCACGTTAAAATAAATTAACGTGGTTTTTTTATGTCAGTCATGAAAGTAACGAGAAGCTATCATTTTCGTCATATTAATTACTCTTCTGGAATATTCTCAATAATCACATCGACCTGTCTGACACTATTTTGTTGTGAAATAACCACACGAATATTGTTTGTTTCTTGGCTGAAATTTAATGTTAAACGGCCACGCTTTCTATCTTGTTGTAGTGGCTCACCATATTCTTTTTTATAAAAAACGATTATTTCTTCTTCAGTTTTTTTAGTGAAATAATTAACAACAGCAGGCATTTTGTCTTTGAACTCAGCGAAAACTCGAGCGTCGCTTAATGTTGGAATAGTAATCACTGATTTTTCTTGTGCAACCGTTAGGCTTGAATTTAGCAGAGCAAATGCGATGATTACCACTTTGCATGAATGGGCTAAGTAAGTTGGCAATTTAGCGTTACTTTGATTTAACATAATTTTTGATCCTTAAGCTGATACTTCTAAATTTAGTGTGTTGAGGCATAACGGTCAACTTATTTATAAAATCGTAAACTTACCATTATTAACCTTTCTGCTTAAATTACGAGCCAAGGCTGCTTTTATAAGCACCAATGTGCGTATAAAATATTAACTAACTGATTAATTGTTAATTAGTATGAACGGTCAATAAAATTATCACGATAATGATCCACCCATAAAGCCGTAGCCCCACAAATAGCAACAGGCATGACAATTAAATTAACAATTGGGATCATCGAGAATAATGCCACGGTAATACCAAAACTATAACTTAAGCCTTGTTTTTGTTTAAGTGCTTGGCGCATGTCATAAAACGAAATTTTATGATTATCAAAAGGGTAGTCTTTGTATTGTACTGCCATCATCCAAGCTAAAAACAGCAGCCATAGTACTTGCCCTATAACGGGCAATATCCAATATAAGATAAAAAATCCTATCGCTCTGGGTAGGTAATAAGCTAGCTTGCTCCATTCACGTGATAGTGTGCGAGGAATATCTTTAATTACATCAATTGCATTCGTGTCTGGAATACTTTTACCACAAAGCATTAATTCCATTTTTTCTGATAATAAACCATTAAAAGGTGCGGCAATCCAGTTGGCCACTGAACTGAATATAAACGAAAACATAAATAATAAAAATAATACTGCTACGGGCCATAAAAAAGCACTTAGCCAAGAAAGCCACTCAGGCACCCAACTATCAAGCATGCTCATGTAAACATCTAGTTCAGCAAACAAATGATAAAAAGCGAAACTAAACAACATTAAGTTTACTAATAAGGGAATAAAAACAAAGCGACGTAGGCCTTTTTGTTTGATTAATTCAAAGCCCTTGATGAAATATCCAGCGCCGCTATTAGCAAGAGGTTGTTCATTAATTGTATTCATTGAATAATTTTTATCCTTAGGTATTATTTTTACTGTAATTATAAAAGATATTCGCCCATTGACCAGTGCTTTGATGTTACAAAACATAGATATTTCTGGTAAAATTTTCTCGTGAGTACAATAAAAGTATAACAAGAAAAGGTTTTCCCCATTTATGCGTTTAAAGCATATAAAACTAGCCGGCTTTAAGTCATTTGTTGATCCAACGAAAGTGCCATTTGAACAGCAAATGACCGCGATTGTTGGACCAAACGGTTGTGGGAAATCGAATATCATTGATGCGGTTCGTTGGGTACTGGGTGAAAGCTCAGCAAAAAACCTACGTGGCGATGCCATGACTGATGTTATTTTTAATGGTGCGGCGAGTCGAAAGCCGATAGGGCAAGCTTCGGTTGAATTATTATTTGATAATGCTGACGGCCGCATACAAGGTAGCATGGCAGATCGTAGCCAAGTTTCTATTCGACGGGTCATTAATCGTGATAGTCAAAATACTTATTACTTAAATGGCACCAAGTGTCGCCGCCGTGATATTACCGATATTTTTCTAGGTACAGGGCTAGGCCCTCGTAGTTATGCGATTATTGAGCAAGGTACTATTTCAAAGCTTATTGAGTCTAAACCTCAAGAGTTACGTGTTTTTATTGAAGAAGCGGCAGGAATTTCTAAATATAAAGAGCGTCGTAGAGACACCGAAAATAGAATACGACATACCCGAGAAAATCTTGAACGCTTAAACGATATCCGCCTAGAACTCGGTTTACAAATAGACAAATTACATCAGCAAGCTGAAGCAGCTAAACGTTTTAAAACGCTAAAAACCAAAGAGCGAAAGTACCGTGCTGAATTAGCCGCACTAAAATGGCAGAAGTTTGATCAACAAGCGAATGAACAAAAATTAAAAGTCAGTGAGTATCAAACAGAGATTGAAGCCTTAGTTGTACAGCAAAAGCAAACAGAGATTAAACTCTTTAATGCTAAGCAGCAGATAACTGTAGGTGGTGAATCAGGCGGAGAGCTACATCAGCAAAAACTATTATTAAGTAATAATATTGCTCGTAGCGAACAAAATATCAAACATCTAAAGCAACAAAAGCAAAAAGCCCAGCATGATAATACCGTTACCCAGCAGCAGCTTATTAATGCTCAAAAAGTTATATTAGCTGAGCAAGAAAAACTTCAACAAAGCACGTTAAAATTAACACAGCATCAGCCTGAACTTGAAATAACTGAGCAGCAGTTAATCGAAAGCAAAGAGATACTTGATGGCCTTATTGACCAGCAACGAAATGAACATCAACAATCGCAAGCATTACAAGTCCAGCATAAAAATACTAACGAACAGCGATCTACAGTTAATCAAATAATATCTCAAATAACGGCGCAGCATAGTCAACAGCAGCAACGAGAAATAGCCTTAGAGCAACTGCTAAATAGCGCATCGGTTGATGAAAATGTCGAAAGCACTGAGAATATTTCTGTGCTAAAAGTGAAGTTTCAGACGCAAGAAAGCCAACAACAGCTTTTAGAGCAGCAAATTGTTGAAAGTGAAAAGCAGCAAACCATATATGCAGAAAAAATTAGTCAGTTATCCCAGCAACAAGCACAGAATAAAGGCGAAATATCAGCATTAACTCAGTCTTTAAAACAGTTAAAGCAACAAAACCAACAAGCCGATTGGAGCCTAGCGCAAAAAGAATGGCTAAGCTCGCAAGGTGAAGAATCATTGGGTATCGTTCATCAGTTATTGCAAGTTGAAGCGGGCTGGCAAGCAAGTGTTGAACAGGTATTACAACATTGTTTGCAAGGTGAGATGGTTGAGCGGTTTCCTGAGGAATTAAACATAACCCCTTTATTTTTAGTGTCGGCTGAAAAAAAATCAGTGGCTAAAGAAATAACAATTGTCGCAAAGCCTGGTTCTTTAGCTGAAAAAATCACGGGATTACCGGCGATTACTCTTTTATTGAATAATATAATATTGGCTGAAAATTATCAGCAGGCTCAAACTTTATTACCGTCATTGCCTGTTGACCATTCTATTATTTGTCAAGATGGCACTTGGCTCAGCCACACTTTCTTAAGAAAAGGTAGTATTGATAATCATAGTGCGGTTTTACAGTTAGTAGAAAATATTTCGGTGACAGAACTAAAACTAAGTCAGTTATGGTTGAGTATTAGCGATATTCAAGAAAAAGAAAGTGTACTCGTCAGTGAAAAAAATCAGCTCGACAGCCAAAATTCAACACTAAGAAAAGAGTTGCAACAAGTCAGTAGACAACAACAAGTTTTGCAACAACAAATTGCTTTAGCTCAACAGGCTCAGCAGCAGCGAGATAAACAAATAACTCTTTATCAGCAAGAGCTTAACGAACTTAGTGCTTGTTTCATAAAAAACAAAGAAGTGCTGTTAACACAAGAAAGTTTGCTAGAAAAACTACCCATGCATGATCCTCAGCAACTTATTGACTTGAGCATTGCACAAGAATCTTTGCAAAATAAGATTCAACACAGCCAAGGCCAAATTCAGCAGTTTCATCAAAACAAACATCAACAAGCACTTGTTATTGAAAAGCTTAGCCATGATCAGACACAAGGCCAGCAATCACTTGTGAGAGCACAAGAGAGTATTCTACAACTAACACAGCAACAAAAATTGCACCAAAAAGTTATTGAAGACAGTACGTTGCCATTACAAACGGATGAACAAAGATTACAATCATGGCTTATTGATATTTCGAAACTTGATGAAAAAATATCGAAACTTCAACATGATACAACAGACATTCAAACGTTGATCGCAGAGGCAGAATTAAACGCTAAGCAGATCCTTAAAAAAATTAGCAATAAAACCGGAGAAATTAACGCGGTTCATTTGAGCGCAGAAAGCTATCGTTTACGTGCTGATGCGGCGCTTGAGCAATTAAAGGAAATGCAGCAAAACATAAAAACGGTACAAGAGTCGATGCCAGAGCAGGCTAAAGAAGCCTTATGGCAAGCCCATATCATAAACTTGGGTAAAGACATTAATCGCTTAGGTGCCATTAATCTTGCGGCTATAAATGAATATCAAACCCAGCTAGAGCGAAAAAGTTATCTTGATCAACAAGATGAAGATTTAAACCAAGCGATTAATACGCTAGAATTAGCCATTGCAAAAATAGATAAAGAAAGTCGTCATAAATTTAAAGAAACCTTTGAGAAGATAAATAATGACCTTAAAGCACTCTTTCCTAAAGTCTTTGGTGGCGGAAGTGCTTATTTAGCGTTAACCGATGACGATATGCTCGAAACAGGTGTTACTATTATGGCAAGGCCTCCGGGCAAAAAAAATAGTACGATTCACCTATTATCAGGTGGCGAAAAAGCGCTGACCGCATTATCATTAGTCTTCGCTATTTTTAGGCTTAATCCGGCGCCATTTTGTATGTTAGACGAAGTAGATGCACCACTTGATGATGCCAATGTAAGTCGTTTTTGTAATTTGGTGCGAGAAATGTCGCAAACAGTACAATTTATTTATATTAGCCATAATAAAATAGCGATGGAAATGGCGAGTCAATTAACCGGTGTGACTATGTTTGAACCAGGTGTCTCAAGAATGGTGGCGGTTGATATTGATGAAGCGATTGCAATGGCTGAAGTAGAAAGCGCGTAATCAAGCAAAAATGAAAATGCTATAAGTAGAATAATAAAAGGCTATCCGATGGAAGATAATTTCAGAACTGCATTAATTATAATTAGCGCTGTGGTGATCACGGCGATTTTTGTTCATGGTTTTTGGACGATAAGAAAGAATAAAAACCCATATAAACTGAAAACAAAGACTAAAAAGTCTGAAAAGGCTGAGCCGTTACATACTGGGTTTGATGGTTCTGGTTTTGACCAGGACGGCGTTAGTAAGCCGAGAATTATAGAAAACCCATTAAAAGAAGAAGTATCTCATCAAGAAGTCCCTATGCCAGCTGCAGCGGACTACGAAGCACAAGCTGCTTCTTATCAAGAAGCGACTCATGAAAATTCTGAGCCTTCTTTAGGCAATATAGATGATATTTCTCAACAATCAGAGAGCCATATTCCTGATCTTAGTGAGCAAGATGAGTCACTATTTGAACAGGTTAAAGCTGAAACAGAAGAACCTGTCCCACCTGTAGAAAAGGTGAAAGCTGAAAAGCTTGAAAAAGATGTCTATCAAACGCCGATCACTCTTGAAAAGCCAGTAAGAAAAATCGTAGAACGACCGACGAAAAAAGCAGCGATTAAACGCGACCAATTGGAAATTAACTTTGGTGGCGATATTAAGGCTGATTCAAAGGGCAGTAAAAAAGAGCCAAGTATTACTCAAGCCCCTAAAGTTACAGTAATCCCTGAGGTATTAATTATTTCAGTGGTTATGCCTGAAAATCAGCAAATATCCGGAGCGGCTTTATTACCGACACTATTAACATTAGGTATGAAGTTTGGTGATATGAATATTTTTCATCGTCATCAAGACAATGCAGGTAACGGGAAAGTTACTTTTAGTTTGGCTAATATAATGAACCCTGGAACTTTTGATCTCGATAATATGGAAAGCTTTACCACGCAAGGAGTCAGTTTATTTATGACCCTGCCTAACGCGGGTGATGCTTTTGTTGTCTTTGAACAGATGTTAAATGCAGCTAAACAATTAGCGTTAGAGTTCAATTGTCAGTTATTAGACGACAAACGTAATGTAATGACTAAACAAACCGAACAACATTACACTGGAAAAATTCGCGAGTTTGAACGAAAAAACTTAATCGCCTCGGCTTAGTTTTAAACGTTATTTCTAATATTAGCACGTTGATTTAATTGTAAATCAACGTGTTTTTCACCTTTTAAAAAGCAAAAATATTATGTCATTATCCGTTAGTCAAGCACGCGTACAAGATCTTCATCAACTGATTAATCAGTTGAATCATCAATATTATGTCCTTGATGAACCTAGTGTTCCTGATGCGGAATATGATCGCCATTTGCGTGAGTTACAAGCATTGGAAGCTGAGTTTCCTGAATTAAAAACTCTTGATTCACCTAGTCAGAAAGTCGGTGGGCAAGCATTAAAGTCGTTTAGCCAAGTGACTCATCAAGTGCCGATGTTATCACTTGATAACGTATTTTCAGCAGATGAATGGCAAGCTTTTACTAAACGGGTACAAGATAGATTAGTGTCAGAAAAAAACATTAAATTTTGTGCAGAACCAAAGCTTGACGGTTTAGCGGTAAGTTTACGTTATGAAAACGGACTCTTAGTACAAGCCGCTACACGTGGCGATGGTGCTGTTGGCGAGAATATCACTGAAAATGTTAGAACCATTAAATCTATTCCTTTGAAGCTGTCGGGTGAAAATTATCCTGATGTTATCGAAGTACGCGGCGAAGTATTTATGCCAAAAGCGAGTTTTGATGATTTGAATAAAGCCGCATTAAAAAAAGGTGATAAAGCCTTCGCCAATCCCCGAAATGCTGCCGCAGGTAGTTTACGTCAACTTGACTCTAAAATTGCAGCCAAACGTAACTTAGCTTTCTATGCCTACGGCGTGGGTTTTGTTGAACAAGCAACGAGTATAACGTTAGGAGAAGAGTGGCTAGAAAACTCTCACTATCAACGTCTATGTCAATTAAAAACACTAGGCATCCCTATGTGTCCAGAAGTTAAGTTATTGGCTGATTCATCAGAAGTTGACGGTTTTTATCAACATATTTTACAAGTACGCGATAACTTAAGTTATGAAATAGACGGCACCGTTTTTAAAGTAGATGATATTGCCTTACAACAAAGGCTTGGCTTTGTTGCTCGTGCCCCGCGTTGGGCAACAGCTTATAAATTTCCTGCTCAAGAAGAAACCACACAATTACTCGATGTAGACTTTCAAGTGGGCAGAACTGGCGCAATAACGCCTGTGGCGCGTTTAAATCCTATCTTTGTTGGTGGAGTAACTGTCAGTAATGCGACCTTGCATAACCAGGATGAAATAGACCGTTTATCGATTAAAATTAATGACTATGTAACCATTCGCCGCGCAGGCGATGTGATCCCACAAGTTGTTAGTGTGCAATTGCAGAAGCGGCCTGAAAACGCCCGTGACATTCTTTTTCCTATATCATGCCCTGTATGTGATTCGGCCGTTGTTAAAGCTGAAGGTGAAGCGGTACTTCGTTGTACTGGTGGCTTGTTTTGTGGCGCTCAACGAAAAGAAGCAATTAAACATTTTTCTTCACGTAAAGCGCTTGATGTTGACGGTTTAGGCGATAAATTGGTCGAACAACTAGTTGATGAAAACTTAATTAAAACACCAGCAGACTTGTTTAAACTCACCGAGCTTGATGTCAGTACTATGGCGAGAATGGGGAAAAAATCTGCTGACAATTTAATTAACGGTTTAGTTAAAGCGAGAACAACCACGCTGCCTAAATTTATCTATGCTTTGGGCATTCGCGAAGTTGGAGAAACCACAGCAGCTAATCTCGCTAACTATTTCCTTAACTTTTCAGCCATAAAAGTAGCCGATGAAACACTTTTACAGAAAGTACCTGATGTCGGTGCTATCGTTGCCAAAAACATCCTTCAGTTTTTTCAACAAGAACATAATATTGAAGTCGTTACTGAACTAGAAGCGATAATGTCATGGCCTGATATCGAAGTGAAATCTGCTGATGAACAACCCTTTATAGATAAAACTTTTGTTATAACCGGTACGTTAAGTAAGATGGGCCGTAACGAAGCTAAGGCTGAATTACAAGCACTAGGCGCAAAAGTATCAGGTAGTGTTTCGGTAAAAACTCACTTTTTAGTTGCCGGTGAGAAGGCCGGTTCGAAATTGACTAAAGCCCAAGATCTTGGTGTTGATATACTTACCGAAGATGAATTAATCGCGCTACTTGCCAAACATAAATGAGCTTGATGAAATTATTATGACAGGTTTACTGATCGAATTAGGGCAATGGTTTCGTGGTTATCAATATCAAAGCGCGATGGCTATCATTGCAACTTTATTGGTTATTTTTGGCAATGACATTAACAATAACCTCAAAAAGCTAGTGGCTAAACAGCACTTTATTATTCGTAGTGCTATTTTTGTTCTAGTCTGTGCTTTTGGTTATGGTGTGTTGACTGTTTGGTTGACGGGATTATTATCAACACAATTATCACATATCCCTGATGTGTATATATTGCCTGTTATCTTTGTGATATTTTCATTGCTTGGCATATATGCTCAGAAGCAACGACATATTTAAGTGTGAACGACTTGTCATTGTTAAATAATAATAAGCGCATAAAAAAAGAAAAACATTGGTAACGGAAGAATTATCGTGAAAATAATAGCTTCGCACCATTCAATGATTCGATAAAACTTGAACAAGGGTTTATTTTCAGCTTTATTTGAAGGTAAAGTCTGAAAGAAAAAAATAAAACTCGCCACTACTAAGGCTTGCAAGGCTGCAAATAAAATAAAAATAGCGAACCAGACTAACGTGGTGGGTGTACTGAAATTTATTTGTGTGTTTAATAGTAAAAATAGTAGAAAAGAAAAAGCACTCCATGCTAAAAGCTTCCAACGATATACTGATAAAGTAATTGCGATATTACTGAATGACTCAGGGGTAAACCGATATTTCATATGATTTTAAAGCGTTATAGGCTGAACTTTATTTATTAATAATTTTGTCATGTTTTGTGGTCTTTTGGCAAGTAATACCTATAAGACTAACAAAAGATAGAAAGGCGACTTAAGAAAAAAATTTCATTACTTTTATAATTATTTCTTGTGATATATTTGTGATAACTACGTGAAACATTAGCAATATTTCCTTTGCATAATCAATGGGTACTCATTTATTAGCCAAGGAAAAATTATGAACATGTTACTTTTACAAGCAGTAAAGAAAACAAAAAAAATCAAAAATAAAGCGTTACTGTTATCAACCGCACTATTACTTAGCACTACAGCTATTACTCAAGTTCAAGCACAAGAACTTGAGATTAAAGTGACTAACCTTACTCAAGGTATACATTTTACGCCAATACTCATTGCCGCACATGATGGTGATACCAAATTATTCAAGTCAGGTGAGATGGCTTCAATGGCGCTTCAAATGATGGCTGAAGGTGGTGATATTTCAGCACTATCTGCGATGTTAACATCTGCCGATAAAGCTGAAAATCCAGCAATGGGATTGTTAGCTCCAGCAACATCAACCTCAGCGATGTTATCAACAATGGACGCTAATATGTATTTGTCTGTTGTGGCAATGATGCTACCAACCAATGATGGCTTTATCGGTTTGAACAGTTGGAAAATTCCAAGCGAAGCCGGCACGTATTCATTCACAATAAATGCATATGATGCAGGTACAGAGGCAAACGATGAAATGATCACGGGCGGTGGAGCTCTGGGAGTAGCTGGTATTCCTGCTGCACCAGGTATGAATGCAGGTACCGGCGGTACGGGTGTTACCATGACAGAAGGAAATTCTCATGTGCACATTCACCGTGGCAATTTAGGTGATGATGATTTAATGGGCGGAAAAAGTGACTTAGACAATACCGTACATCGTTGGTTAAACCCTGTTGCTCGTATTACCGTAACGGTTAATTAGGAGGCAATCTCATGATTTCAATTAACAATAAATTAGCGTTAACTGCGTTAGCAACATTTATGCTTAGCGCTTGTGGTGGCTCATCTTCTAGTTCAAAAATGATGCCAGTTGAAGAACCCGATCCAATGATCACCTATAGTTACCAAGTAACGGTAACTAATTTAACCTACGCACAGCCTATGTCACCCATAGCAGTGTTATTACATAATGAAGGTCAACTATGGACTATAGGCGAAATGGCCAGTGTCCCTTTAGAAAACTTAGCTGAAAGTGGTGATAACGCTGACGTTCTAGCAGAATCTATAGTGTTGTCAGGTCAAAGTGGAGCTGGACTATTGTTGCCAGGTATGAGTGAAGTCGTTGATATTTCATACACTTTTACAGACGTAAATAATGCTCCTATGATGATTTCGCTCGCGACGATGTTAGTTAATACCAATGATGCTTTTACTGGCGTTAATGCATTAGCAATAAATAATTTAGCCATTGGCGAAAGTATTTCACTGGCGACAAGTTCTTATGACTCAGGTACTGAAAAAAATTCTGAGTTAATGGCGACTATTCCAGGTCCTGCGGGAGGCGGAAGTGGTGAAGGATTTAATGCTGAACGTGATGATATAGACAAAGTTGCTATGCATAGCGGTGTTGTTTCAGTTGATGACGGTTTAATGATGTCGGCATTAACGCAGGCTCATCGTTTCGACAATCCAACGTTGTCGATCATGGTAACGCGCATGGAATAAATTTATAACCATAAATCAGGCTAATATGTTCATCTACAGGATATTTACCGTTAATGCTGTGAATATCCGAGTAGATGAACAATTATATTAACGAAAAATGTTCAAGTACCTATTTATTTTATTTCTTTGTATTACACAAACACAAACACAAACATAAGCATAAATAGTGAGTGACTATGGATACCATATTAATTGTTGAAGACGACCAAGACATTGCTGATTTAATTACCCTGAACCTGCAAGAATTGTCATTAACTGTAGAACATTGTTTAACGGGAGAACTAGCGTTGGAGAAATTAAACGATAGTAGTTACTCGATGGTTTTACTTGATATCATGCTACCAGGTATTTCAGGCTTAGATGTTTGCCGAAAATTACGCGACCAAAAACCTGAACAAGTTATCCTTATGCTGACCTCACGAGACAGTGAAATAGACCGAGTTTTAGGGCTTGAGCTGGGTGCTGATGATTATATGACCAAACCATTTAGCGTACGTGAATTACAAGCCCGGGTTCGCAGCCAATTACGACGCTTACATTTAGCTGCTCAGCTTAATGAAAAAAGGTCACAACAACAGCAACCTCAGCAGCATTTAACGATAGGCGAATTACAAATAGATAATATTTCTCACCGCACATTACTTGCAGGAAAAGAGCTAGATTTAACATCTACGGAATTTGATTTACTGTTATTTCTCGCGTCACACCCAGAACAGGTGTTTTCTCGTGAGCAGCTACTCAGTAATGTTTGGGGATATCACCATAGCGGTTATGAACATACGGTTAATTCACATATTAATCGCTTACGTAATAAAGTTGAAACAAATGTCGCCAAACCTGAAATAGTACAAACAGTTTGGGGAGTGGGCTATAAATTTAGTAAACAAGGTGTTGCCGCATGAAACTGTCTCTTTATCACCGATTATCCTTATCGTTATTGGTGGTATTTATTGCAATTATTAGTGTTTTTTATCTGTGGGCACAGCAGCTTGAGAAAAAAACACGATATGAATCAGAGCAAAATCTGCATTTATCATTAGCCGCAAATTTAGCGAGAGATAATCCATTACTTCAGCAAGGCGTTTATGATCATGAAGCTTTAAAAAACTTATTTCACACCTTGATGATAATGGGGCCCGCCTTTGAATTTTATTTTGTTGACCCAAATGGCAACATTATGACTCATTCAATAGCACCATCACTGATTAAACGTAACAAAATTGACTTGTTACCGCTGACGCAATTAACACAAAACCGAGCGCCGTTGCCCATTTATGGTGATGACCCGCAACACCTTTCACGTAAAAAAATATTTTCAGCTGCCCCTGTTTTTAATGGCAGCACATTGCAGGGATATCTTTATGTTATTGTTGCCGGAGAACGTTACGAGTCAGCTTTTAATCGTTTACAGTCAACAAGGCAAACTGAGCTTTCTATTATGCTCATGTTAGGCGCTATGCTGTTCTTATTTGTTGTGATGTTAGGTATATTTTCCTATTTCACCCGACCTTTAAGGCGGCTAAGCCAAGATATTAAGGCCCTGCAAGCGGTTGGCTTTGATAAAAGTAAAATTGAATTAGCACAATGGATGCCCAATAGCCGCAATGAAGTACATCAACTAGGGGCAGCATTTGAGCAAATGGTTAAACAAATAAATCAGCAGTTTTCTATGTTACAAAAAAGTGACGTACAGCGCCGAGAATTATTAGCAGATATTTCTCATGATTTACGCACGCCACTTTCTTCATTACAAGGTTATATTGAAACGTTAGCACTCAAGAGTAATAAGGCTTCAGAAGAGCAGCGACAGCAATTTGTTGAAACAGCACTCAAAAATGCACAGCAGTTAAAAGGGTTAATTGATCAAATCTTTGAATTAGCGCATTTAGAAGGAGGACAAGTTTCTTTAAACCTTGAAACTTTTAATTTAGCTGAACTTTTATATGACGTTTCTGCGAAATTCAGCTTACAAACCACAGCAAAAAATATTCAGATATCTATAGTACCAGAATGTTCTTATACACAAATACATAGTGATATAGGTAAGCTAGAGCGAGTATTAAGTAACTTGTTAGAGAATGCTATTCGACACACTTCTGTCAAAGGGATAATCACTTTAGCGATTACCGAGCTTAATAATAATCAGTGCGAGCTTACTATAACCGACACTGGAACAGGCATCAAAGAAGAAGAGTTACTCTACATTTTTGACACTCGTTATCGTGCAAGTAATGCCATACAAGATAAAGAAAAACACACAGGTTTAGGACTTGCCATAACCAAAAAGTTACTCGAGTTACTAAAAACAGATATAAAGGTTACGAGCACCTTGGGTGAAGGAACTTCTTTTTCGTTCAACTTACGTAAAGTTTCTTTATAGATTTTACGTTAACTGTCGAGTTTTGTAGTTAATTTACTTAGAATACGCTAAAGGACAACACTTAAGCTATTCACATAGGAAAATTATGAATAAAAAGATCACCACATCACTAACGCTTGCGGCTCTTGTTATACTCGCGAGCTGTGCAAAATCGTCTACTGGTCGAAATCAAATTACACTTTTTTCAAATTCAGAACTTAATAAAATGGGCGCAAGTTCATTTGAAGAAATGAAAGAGCAAGAAAAAATAAGTACCAATAAATCAGTGAATAGCTATGTGCAGTGTGTGGCTAAAGCTATCACTAAAAACGTGCCGAAATCAGCACATGACGGTGAATGGGAAGTCGTGGTATTTGATTCGGCACAAGTGAATGCTTTTGCTCTACCTGGCGGGAAAATCGGTGTATATACAGGTATTTTGAAAGTTGCTGAAAACCAAGATCAACTTGGCGCTATTATTGGCCATGAAGTAGGGCATGTTATTGAACGTCACTCTAATGAGCGAATGTCATCTAATAAATTATCTCAAACGACTTTAGCGGTTGTTGATGGCGGAATGGCAGCTGGTAACGTTGAAAACCGTGAATTATTGATGTCTGGTTTTGGTGTGCTCGCAAAGTATGGTGTGTTAATGCCTTATGGTCGTACCCATGAAAGCGAAGCTGATATTGTTGGTCAAGATCTAATGGCAAAGTCAGGTTTTGAACCTGCCGCAGCTATTTCTTTGTGGCAGAACATGGCTAAACTCTCTAATGGAGCACCACCAGAGTTTATGTCTACTCACCCATCAAATAAAACACGTATTGACCAATTAACAAACCACTTGCCTAAGTCTCAAGCTTATTATCAAGCAAATAATGCCCCTAGTTGCGTAAAGCCAAAGAACATCTAAAGATTAATGGGCAGGGGAAGTTCCCCTGCAAAATTTAGACAAAACAAGGGTGCATAAAAATAAAATATAAAGTCACCAGAAAATATGAATTCAATCAAAATAGTTGTTATTGTTCTTAGCATATTCACCTCAATAATTTTGGTTAACAGTGTATTACGTGCTTAGAATTTAAGGTTAACGAAGAAGTTAGTGGCGTGTGGCATTCAAGGTTATAGGCCATTTCATCATCCTATTTTGTTATATTTCAAAACGCTATTAGCTGTTTACATCATATTTCCTCTGCATTAAATCGCTCTGATGAGCTAAAGGTACTCTACATATCATTTTCGTTTGAAGATAAAATCGCATATTTACTAAACACTTGACCATGTAAGTTAAATAAATTAGATTAATTAGTCCTACGAAAGTCTTCGTTACGCGGTTGAGTCAACTATAGTGAAAAGTACTTATCACAATGTATTTTTACGCAGGCAAGTACAGCCAATAAACAGGATACTTATGTTAAACGTCAAACTTCAAAATATCGTCTTTATTATTTACTCTTTTTTCATATTATTATCACCATATACTATCGCTAATTCGACCACCACTGGAGAGTGGCAAGCTATACCTTCTCCGATAGCAACAGGTAGTAGTAGGGTTTTGCTATCGACTGAAGCCGGGCTATATGCAGGTTCTTCTGCAGGTCTATATTTTTCTGAAAATAATGGAAAGACTTGGGTAATATGCACTGAGCAAAGTGTGATCATAGAATCTCTAATCCAAACACCGGATAAGAAAATTCTGATTGGCACTTATCGTGGCGGCTTAATTAAGTTTGACCCTAAAACGCGAAATTCGAAAATTGTCGGCCTTGATTCGGCTAATTATATTTTTGATTTGTTACGTATTGATAATACTCTTTTTGCTTCAAGCATCATGGGGGGGGAAAAATCAGGCGTTTATATAAGCAAAGATAATGGCGACAGCTGGCAGTTGACTGGTTTTTCGAATAAAAGAGTTTGGAGCTTATCTTCCCCAGATAATAAGCAATTGTTTGCTGGTACTCAAAATGGGCTGTTTCACTCGACTAATCTAGGTAAAACTTGGGAAAAACTCAATAAAGGTTTCAAAGAAAGTGATGTGGTGTCACAAGTTATTCTTGTTGGAGAGAACTTACTCGCCGGTACGGGAGTATTACGCAGCGAAGGAAGTGGCTTATATCTATTCGACCAAGAAAACCAACAATGGCAACCTTTTGGTTTAGGTCTACCTAAACGACTAACCGTTAACAGGCTTATTATCAAAGGAAATCAATTGTTGATGGCCGCAAGTGGTTTTGACGACAAGAGGCAAGGCATCTATACATCAAACGATTTTGGTCATAAATGGCAAACGGCAAATTTCGCTAACAAAGAAGCAACGCATCTAGAAATAACATCAAATGACCAAATATTTGCTGCAACACAAGGTAGTGGTGTTTGGCGGAGCCCTAATTTACATGATTGGTCGCCAGTAGGAGAGGGGCTTAGAACATGGGACATTTTTGCTCTTAACCAAACTGAAAATAGCGATTTGCTTGCGGCGAGTGAATCGGGTATCTGGCGGTATTCTGCAAAAACGCATAAGTGGCAAATACCCGAAATGCCATTAGGAGCCAGCGATATTGTTCTGACTAAAAATGGGAAAATACTAAGTACTGCTGAAAATAGTGTTTTGGTTACAGATAGCAATGCAATTTCTTGGAAGAAAGCGCCGTTAGATGGTCAATATTTATCAGGATTGTACATTGACGATACTCGTTGGTATGCATTGGATGTAAAAGCTGCTATCAGATATAGCGATAATAATGGGCAAAGTTGGCAAACGATTAAACACCCAGAACTTTTGGGTGTTAGATCTATTATTAAAACAAGTAATGGCGACTTGTTAGCATCAAATCGTAGTGGCATATATCGTTCAACAAATAATGGTATAGACTGGAATAAAGAGCACGAGCACTATGTGTGGAATTTTGCTAAAAGCTCTAAAGGCTACATATTTGCAAGTGTTACTGGCCGTGGTATGTATCGTTCGGCAGATCATGGCAAAAGCTGGCAAGCGATTAATAATGGCTTTGGCGAAAAACCTATTCGTTCTGCTTGGTCAATTTTAGTCACCGACAAAGTGATATACCTTGCCGGTTACATTAATGGTTTTTATCAATCGACCAATAATGGTGATAGTTGGCAAGCAATGGAAAAAGGTTTGAGTAATCCTATTGCTTTATCTGTGTTTAAGGATAAGTCAGGAAAAATATATGGCGGAACCTCTGCAGGGATATACTTATGGAAGAACTAACCATGGTATCAATGAGCCAAATATAAACAGATTTAAGTACAATCAGCTAATTCAATCCAAAATCCTATCGACAATGATGTCTCTTTGTTTAACAGGTGTTTAGCTAAGCTTATGAAAGGTATAGTAATATAGCGGCAGCCTTTATTTTTTTGAAAAAACTAATAGACGATTATTGGCTGGCATAGCATGATCGTCAATTAAGTTAAGTCCCGCTGAACTTGCCAAGAGTAATATTGCTTCTATATCACGAATACCGCTATTTATGTCTCTGTCTTTTAGCCAACTATCAAAATTAGCATTGCTTTCACTGGTGAATTTCCCTTGATAATTGAACGGACCATATATACAAATACTCGCTTTTGAGGATAAATTTTGCGCAATACCTTCGAAAAACTTAATGACTAATGGCCAACTTATTATATGTAGAGTGTTGGCGGTATAAATGCCATCAATGGGCAGGTTGTTTTGTGGTATCGGCCAAGCTTTATTTAAATCAACAACAAGTGGTCTTTGTACATTAGGCAAAACAGCTTCATCTAACCAAAAATTAATACCTTGATGGTTAATTAATAAATCGCTAGTTTGCCAAGTTAGATGGGCTAGGTGATGGCCAAAAAAAACAGCATGTTGCCCCGTTCCAGAGCCTATCTCTAAAACATGTTTTGTTTTCGAGAATACTTTTGTCAAAATAGTTAAAATCGGTCGTTTATTATTTTCACATGCTTGGGAAAAGGGTTTATTCATTATATCTTCTTAACTTTGCTTATTTGAATTAATCTACTCTTTTGAAAGGCAATAACTGTCGACATTGCTGTTGATACGTTAGCATATGAGCTTGCTCTTGTTGACAAAAGTTTTTAATGGCCTCTCTAAAGGCGGGGTGTTTTATCCAGTGATAAGAATGTGTTAAAACTGGCTCGAAGCCCCTTTGAATTTTATGCTCTCCTTGGGTACCTGGGTTAAAACTTTGCAGTTTGTGTTGAATGCAAAACTCGATACCTAGATAATAACAAAGCTCAAAGTGTAAATTATTAACTTTTTTAGTACAGCCCCAATACCGACCATATAAGTGGGTATCATCGTAAAAAAATAATGCGCAAGCAATATCCTCTTGCTCATTACTGGCAATGATCAATAAGATATTATCTGTCATGTTAACGAATATTTTCTTAAAAAAGTCATAACTTAAATGAGGTTGATGACCCCGTTTAAAATAAGTTAGTTGATACGTTAAATAAAAAAAGTCGAGGTCTTGTTGGGTAATTTCGCTATTTTTTAACTGACGAATTTTAATACCTTGGTCAATGATCGACAGCCTTTCTTTACGTGTGTTTTTTCTTTTACGCGACGTGAATGTACTCAGAAAATCATCAAAGCTATTATAGTCACGATTGAACCAATGAAATTGTACCGTATTACGTTGATAAACATCCTCAGGCAAAGCTGTCTTTATTTCGTGGCAATACAAAATATGCCAGCTATGTATATTTTCTTGCTGGCAATGTTCAATTAGCGGTGAAAATATCGTATTTATATGCTGTTGTGAAGAGAGTAATTTATCACTACTAACCGGTGTAAAAGGAATCGTGGCAACTAACTTAGGGTAATAATCTACACCATGACGTTTAAAAGCATCAGCCCAATCCCAATCAAAAACATACTCACCCCAAGAATGACTTTTTAAATACATCGGCATAATAGCCGCAACTTCATTGTTAGTAGTTGCAATTAAGTGATGGGCTTGCCAGCCTTGCTTAGCACTTACAGAGTGGCTTTTTTCAAGGGCATTAAAAAAATCATGCCGAAGAAAAGGGCTAGGCGAGTTATTTAAGGTTTGCCAATCACTAACACTTATTTTGTCAATATTGTTAACGAAATTGATTTTTATGTCGCTATTCAATCGGTGAACTCTCACTAGCTAATGATTGTTTAAATATCAATATATCTATGATCTTATGTTACCACACAACACAAATTTCCCATTGAAAAAAAACCGTATTGATGAAGTATATACTGACATAGCAGCACTCATTATAAGTAAGCCTTATGTGGTTCCATACTTCAACAACAAAGCAACTTTCAATGGCACAACTATGCTTTAATGCAGGTATCGCTATTTTAGAAGGAAAAGGGGGACTGTGAGATTAACTTACGAATACTAGGTTTCCCTTTAAGCTGTCATAGCTATTTATTCGATCTTTTATATTGAATCACATTTTTCCTAGTTCACTATTTCTATAAGTAAAAATTACCTCGGTAAACAAGCATCGTATAATTAGATTGATTGTTTATGACAAGTACCATATGCTGAACTATGCCTTACGAAGCTATTCGTACAGTGAAGGGGGAAATTCAATTTAAAGTATGATCAGTTTTTAACATCAACAATCTGTTTATAAATATAATAAAAATAGCATAAGGAACTAGATGCCAATATTAATAAAGTCACTATTATTTACATTATGTGTAATATCAAGTGCAAGCCAAGCAATCGAACTCACCTTAACAACACAACATGGCTTCGAGCTTAAAGCTGATTATTATCAGCCTCAACAAGCTGAACAAAAAGCTGTTCTGCTACTACATCAATGCAATTTTAATCGGACTATGTATGACGATATCGGTAGAGAGCTTAGCTCTCTTGGTATACACGCGCTTAGTTTGGATTTTCGTGGTTTCGGTGAAAGTATCAGTGAAGAATTCAATAGAAAAAAATTGCGCGAACTGCCACGAAATGAAAGAAGAAAAGCGTTTAGTGATATTAGAGAGTATTGGCCAGGGGATGTTCAGCTAGCCTATGATTTTCTCCGTAATAAAGTAGGTGATAAAGGTGTAATCGGTGTGGTTGGTGCCAGCTGTGGTGGCCGACAAGCTAAAATAGTTTCTGAAAGTAACGCTATAACTGCAATGAGTTTCTTTTCATCGGCGATGACAAATGGAGAAGGCGCGATTGAAACATACAAAGAAAAATTGAGTGCAATGCCTACTTTATTCATTTCAGCGGAGCAAGATGTTACTTATAAATTTACTCAAGAAGGTTTTACTTTAAATGAAAATAATAATACCAAATTTATTTCTTATAAAGGCAAAATGCATGGCCACCCTTTACTAACTTTAGATAGCCAACTTGCTAGAACAATGGCGGTATGGTTTGATAATGTTTTAGTTAAATAACTATAGACAAGAGCCTTCACATACTCATTTATAATAAGCGCTTCGAGTTATTTTCACTTGTGATAAATGGTAGGTATTTAATTTATGCAATTATTGATATTCTTTTAACGGTCCTTGTACTTTATTGATAGGTATATTAAATGATATCAATTCTTATAAATGATGTGGTAAACACTTTATGCAAAGTTTAGTTTCAGTAATATTAGCTCAAGTCGGCTCCGTTGTTTTAGGAAAGCCTAAACAAATACGTTTGGCACTCGCGTGTTTATTAGCAAAAGGTCATCTCTTGATAGAAGATTTACCTGGCATGGGTAAAACTACACTTGCGCAAGTGTTAGCCAAAACCCTTGGTCTTAGTTATCAACGAACACAGTTTACCAGTGATTTATTACCTGCTGATGTTATTGGTATTTCTATATTTAATCCTGAAAATAATAAGTTTGAACTTCATCAAGGTCCCATTTTTAATCAAGTGGTATTATGTGATGAAATAAATAGGGCGAGTCCTAAAACGCAAAGTGCTTTACTCGAAGCCATGGAAGAACATCAAGTCAGTGTTGATGGTACCACTTACGTATTACCACAACCTTTTTTCGTTATTGCCACACAAAACCCTTTAATTCATGCAGGGACCTATCCTTTACCAGAGTCTCAACTTGACCGGTTTATGATGCGAATATCGCTAGGATTTCCAGATATAGCCGCAGAAAAACAAATTTTACTGAGCGAAAGTAGCCACGATAGCTATAAAAAGCTATTGCCTTGTGTTGATACGGATAAACTGATCGCTATGCAGTCTGTGGTATCACAAATCACCGTTTCCGAGAATATTATTGAATATGTAATTGCCTTAAATCATGTTAGTAGACGGCAAGGTTTTACAGGGCGACCGTTATCACCAAGAGCCGGGCAAGCATTGGTAAGCGCGGCTAAAGCATGGGCTTTTATGGAAGAAAGAAGCTATGTAATCCCTGAAGATATTCAAACGGTATTTAGCTCTGTATGTCAGCATAGACTTGAGTCAATATCTAGCAATTTTGGAGATCAAGAGCAAATGATTTCCGACCAGGTTATCGCGCAAGTTAATGTATTAAATCCGCTTAATTAATAATTGAAAAAACATCAATAATACTTAACAAAAAAACAGAGGCGGTAGTGGCAACATTTGTATCACCCATAAAAGGTTTTTTTAGTCGCATTATTAATAAGCGATTTAATCGATGGCTAAAGCGTCGTATTCCGCCTGCCAGTCAACATAAGTTATCGAATCGTAATATTTTCATTATGCCAAGCCGTTTTGGTTTTGTTTATCTCATTTTCGTGGTGTTGTTATTCCTGTTAGCGACTAACTATCAAAATAATGCCATCATGTTATTAAGCTACTTAATGGCGAGTGTGTTTATAACGACCATGATGCATAGTTTTTTTAATTTATCTGGCATAGCGTTATCCGCCGATAAAAAAGCGGCAGGATATGCAAATACACAAATAGCCTTTCCCATACAAATATCTTCACCCAATAAACGTGTAAATTTGAATTTTTGCTTTGATGACCAGCAAGCTTTTCATCTTCCTCAAGTTATTCAAGGTGAGCAAACAGTTTATGTTTCCTGTCATTACGAAAACAGAGGGATTTATTCTCCCGGTAGGTTAAAAATATGGAGTGAGTATTCTTTAGGTTTATTTATAACATGGACAAGAATAGACTTTGAGCAGCAATGTACTGTTTACCCTGAAACCACTCCTTTTAGTAAGAGTAATAGCAACTTTACTGGCTCTGGAAAAGAGAATTCATTTCTAGAAAACAGTAAACCGGGTATTGACGATTTTTTTGAACTTAAAAGACATATTCCAGGAGAGCCATTTTCACGTATTGCTTGGAAGCAATTTGCCAGAGGGCAAGGGCGGTTAACTAAGCATTATCACCAACAACAAGGAACTACTTGTTGGTTGAAGCTTGACGATATGCCAGATCACGGAATAGAGAAGCAATTACAGTATTTGTGTTTTCTGGTTAATGAATACAATCATGCAGGCCAAGTCTTTGGTTTAGCGTTAGGACAAGATAATATTGCCCCATCTCAAGGTGAATACCATTTCAAACAATGTTTAGTGGCTTTAGCCATTTATACTAAGTTACCCTGATTATGGATAATCACATGTCGCTTGAACGATTCAAATTATCTCCTCAAAACTCTTGGACTTTATTAGTATGCCAGTGTCTTAATTTATTACTGCTCGTCAATGAATTAACTGGTTGGATGTTAGCTATTATTAGTTTGTGCCTAAGTGGGCGGGCGTTAACGCTTATTAAGCCCGTATTAAAACCTCACCGAATAATTATATTATTACTCGCTTGCTCTGGATGCTTAGCTATTGCGTTAAGTGGTCGAGAGTTAGGGGTCCTATTAAGCATGTTACATTTACTATGTTTTGCCTATTCATTAAAAAGTTTAGAGTTAAACTCTCGTAAAGATTTTTACCAAATTATATTACTCGGCATTTTTATGCTTGCATCTGTGCTGATTTTTTCTCAATCTTTATTCATTTCTGTCGTTGTATTCTGCCTTCTTGTTTTGAATTTAACCGTTTTGTTAATGTATTTTTGTTCAACAAAAAACCTTAAAAAGCCCTTGATTCAAAGTGGTAAAACTGTGCTGCAAAGTATCCCTCTTGCTATAGTGCTATTTGTCGTTTTCCCCAGATTATCGCCATTTTGGCAGGTGCCATCAGCAAAATCTGCTCAAACGGGTTTGTCAGAAAGCGTGACCCCGGGTGATATTGCAAATTTAGCGAGATCTTCAGCGCTTGCTTTCCGAGTGAATTTTTCCACCAGTATCCCACCATACAACCAGTTGTATTGGCGAGCAATGGTGATGGGCGACTTTGACGGACGTACATGGCAACAAAGTAAAAATAGACGGTTAAATAATAAAACTAACTCAACTAACTTTAACCTAGAAATTCCCAAGTTAATGGGGACGCAAACGCGTTATCAAGTTATTGCTGAACCTAGTTACCAAAACTGGCTATTTTCTTTAGCGGTAGTCGATCCTAAAAGTTTAACGGCTAATCAATTTAGTATATTGCAATTACCTAATTATACGATTAAAAGTAGTAAGCCGATTAGCCAGACAACGAGTTATCAAGTCACCAGTTATACTGAATCTCTGCTCAATAAGTCATTAAGTGATAGTGAAAGGCTAACCAATTTACGCATACCTTCGGGTAGTAATCCTAAGTTACAAGCGCAAGGGAAAAAACTGAATTTAGCCTATCCAGATGAGATTCAACGAGCTCAAGCTATTTTAGATATTATTAGAGAACAAGACTTTTATTATACGTTAACCCCGCCCTTGTTATCCGGGCATGAATTAGACCAGTTTTTTTATCAATCTAAAAAGGGCTTTTGCGTTCATTATGCCAGTGTATTTACTTTTGTAATGAGAGCGTCTGGAATTCCAGCAAGACTAGTAACGGGCTATTTAGGCGGTGAGTACAACAAGCAGAGCGATCACTTAAGTATTTATCAATATGACGCCCATGCCTGGGCTGAAATTTGGGTGGAAAATAAGGGGTGGCTAAGAGTTGACCCTACTTCAGCAGTAAACCCAGAGCGGATAGAGAGTGGGCTTTCTCAATCGTTACAGCAAGATGCTCTTTTCAATAACGACCTGCTTAATTTACATCGTTATAAACACCTTGCTTGGGTTAATACACTTCGTTTACAGCTTGATGCACTAGATTATCAATGGGCACGTTTGGTTTTAGGTTATTCGTCGAAAAGACAATATGATTTACTCACCCAATGGTTTGGAGATTTACGGGCTTGGAAAACAGGGACTGTTATTGGTGGCTCGTTAGTTTTAATGATGTTAATCATGTGGTTAGTTAATATAAACAAATCTAAAAATAAACCCTTAGTAAAATGGTTAGCCCAGTACCAACAGCTGCTATCGGTATTAAAAACGAAAGGGTTAGAGAAGCCAGCAACTATGCCGGCAAGTCAATATTCAAGTTTGGTCACTCAACGATTTCCTTCACTTAGCATAAACTTTATTGCCTATACCCAATGCTTTGAAGCCTTAATGTATCAAGAGTTAACACCTGAACAAAAAGAACAACGTTTAACAGAAATGAATCAATATCAAAAACAGATAAAAACACAACTAAAAAAGCTTAAGATAAGTCCCTCAGTACCTAGCCAATTTCATTATCTTGGTAAGTAGAACTTGCCGTCTTACAGTGTTTTAACAAGCTTGCGAATTCATCAATACTTCTATCAAAGCTGTCTGCCGGAAGGAATAAGTGGTAGCCCAATGCACTAGACAATTGCTCACTTTGATGAAGAAATGCAGCTATCGGCCCCTTTATTATTTCTCCATTAGACAGAGTATAGGGTTCAAAGTTTATTTGAGCTTGTTCAATCGTCATTAATTGGTGCAAAACACTATAAACAATCAATCCTTTTTGTTGATGGATCAATCTATTGGCTAATCGAACAGAGATGTTTTTTGCGATTCTATCGAGGTGAACTAATCGTATGCCAAGATAAGGTAATTCTTCGCGTTCTAAACCAACCACTTCAGAAACTAAATTAATATTATGTATATCCTGCCATGTTAATTGCCAGTGCCCGTAGCGGTGATTGAAGATGATTTTCCCAGGTGTCAAAAGCAGGCTTACCGACGGTTCGAAAAGTTTAACAACACCAATCAATATGATAACAATACTGAGTAAGATCATAAAAACATGTGTGAATCTAAATGCTTGCCAATAAAACTGAGCGAATAAGAAAGTAATAAACAAAAGTAGGGCGCCAGAAAAGCAAAGGAATATTCCGTTACGTTTAGCGATAGGTTTGATTGTTATGCTCGGTTGTTGTCTAACAGCCATTGAAGCGTCATTATTTTTTACTGGTAAATATAATATGCCTAATTTCTAACTTGTTTTAAAGCTGATATTTTAATTTTTTACATGATGGCAGCTCATTAGTATCAGAACAAAAATAATACGATTTAAGATGGAGATATTGTGGTAACTTTAAAAGTGCGACAGCTGACGCACTTTTAGGTTGACTATCTGTGACGTCTGTCGCACTATGGCCATATTATCTGACTAAAGTTACTAACATGAAACCAACAATCCCAGAATTGGAAATATTAAAACTGCTATGGCAGCAACAACCTCGGACTGCTCGTGAGCTACACGACGAAATACAAGCGCTATTTGACTGGAGTTATTCATCAACTAGAAAAACATTGGAAAGAATGGGAGAAAAAGATTTTGTAACTATGGCGTTTAAAGGCAATAAAAAAATCTATTGTGCAAAATTAGATAAAATAAAAACCTTGGCCGACTTTGCACAAGATTTTGCTAAGCGAATATTTGAAATAGATGGACCTCTGCCAGTCGCGATGTTTACCGACAGCCGATTAATCGATGAAAGTGAAATAACAGAACTTGAACAGTTATTGGTTGATTTAGATAGAAAAACAGGCAAAGAGGAGAAATAATATGGATTATCAAGATATGACCAATGTCCTGTTAATGCAGGTTTTAATTTTCATCGGTTGGAGCTTTTTGTTATATGGTTTGGCGTCAGCTGCTGCTCGATTTTTACCCGAACTGGTCAAGTGGTCTGTATTCTGGCAGGCTTTACTTTTAATAGCATTAACGCCTTTCTTACCTATTTCTTTCTACATGGTTAATGACTTAATCCCTGCGCAATTAAAAAGTGCTGTATTTAATTCCCAGCATAGTTTAATTGTTCACACTAACTCCATAGTAAATCAGGTGGCAACTCAACCAGAATCACAACTTTTGTGCGCTATTATTTTAGTCGCATTGATTTTTGGCTGTGTTTATTCACTTTTTCGCTTTTGTTTTTCTTCTTATAGCGTTAGAAAGTTTATCTTAGAAGCTCAACCTGTAAAAGAATTAGGGCTATTTAGTCAGCAGCAAAAAATCATCTTAATAGCCAAAAATATTGACGTATATATAACTGAACAGGCTATTTCTCCGTTTGTTTATGGATTTTTCAAAATGAAAATGTTGTTGCCAAAACATGTTATGAACATGCCGAAACAGCAACGATTTTTATTAATAGAGCATGAGCTTATGCACATAGAAAGACAGGATCCCAGGGCTGTAATTATCTTTAGGTTATGCTCTGCACTCTTTTGGTTTAATCCTTTTATTCGTTTCTTTGAAAAACGCTTCTTGCAAACCATGGAGCTGAACTGTGATGCGGCTGTGCTATCTGACCATCCCGCGTCTAAACTGCATTATGCTCAGTCATTAATCGCTAGTATTAAGTTAAGTAAAAGTAGCATAAATAATGCAATAACGATCTGTTTTTCAGGTAAAGGCTTAAAAAAAGAGGATTTTGAAAGTCGGATACGTATGGCGATGTCTACTCAGAAACCTAATGTGTATGGCTTAGGTTCTTGGCTGGTACTGCTACTGATGTCCTCATTCTTTATACTCTTTGCGGTAACGGCAAAGTCAGAGATTTATCAGCAGAGTTTTTACGCTAATGATAGTTTAGGCGTACTTCCGGTATTAAACGCAAGAGTCTCTTCTGGTTACGATGACGTTAATGATTTTCGGGGTCATAAGCCTCATAAGGGAATTGATTTCGCCGCCGCACAAGGTAGTGATGTAGTTGCTAGTTTTAGTGGTCGAGTCACTATTGCTGATAGTACCAGCCTGCACAAAAATTACGGCAAAGTCGTTTTGATTGAACAACAAGATAACAAACATAACCTTTATGCTCATCTTGATAGTTTTAACGTAAAAGCAGGCCAATGGATAACTGTTGGCCAAAAGTTAGGAACTGTAGGTTCAACAGGTCGAGCAACTGGCCCTCATTTGCACTTTGAAATACTGCAAGACGGTAAGAACGTTGATCCCGGTATTTATTTGAATGTAGAGCAATAAATTAAACGCTCATTATAACCCCTTAAAACTATACGTAAGGAATATTCATTGAAATATTTACTATTGATTTTACTCGTCTTTAATCTTTGTTACTCGCAACAAGTTTACGCGATTAAAAGCGATGATAAGCCATTTTATATACCAAGAAGTTTAGTGACTGAACTAATAGATCCTATTAGCCAACGTACCTATCCGCTATTTATAAAACTGCCAAAATCTTATGCGAGCAACAAAGACAGAAGATACCCAGTGATTTATTTGACTGATGCTCCTTATGCATTTCAACTTGTTTCTGGTGCAACACGTTACCCGATGAATGCTAATAAAATGGAAGAAGCTATTATTGTCGGCATTTCATATGCTAAGGGATCGAAGCGCGATAGTAGCCGCGTTCGTGATTATACACCGACGCTAAACACCGCCTGGAAACAACAAACCGGCGGGGCACAGCAACATATGGAGTTTATTGAAAATATTATTTTTAAATATATGTCACAAAATTACCGAACAGATATTACTAACCGAACCTTTATTGGTAATTCCCTCGGTGGGTTGTTTGGCAGTTATGTGTTATTAACTAAACCGCAATTATTTAAGAACTATATATTGGGTAGTCCGTCGTACTGGTTTGATAAGCAAGTTATTTTCCGTTTAGAAGCAACTGTCGCCAGTAAAGTTACAGAACTAAACGCCAACGTTTTTATCTCGATTGGTGAGCGTGAAACCAAAGATCTTGAAAGTTTATATGAAATGGTCAATGATGCGAAAAGGTTTTATAAAAAAATGTTAAACTGGCAACAACCTAATTTAAAAGCAAAAATTCTTATCATTTCTGAAGCTAACCACCAAACGGCATTTCCCACAACGGCAATCCAAGGTCTTCATTGGATTTTAGGAAAATAGAAATTATTGAATATCGCCTTTCACCAAGTAAATTACTTTGCTTATAACAATTATTAATAAATAAAATATCGAATTTAAATATGAAAAAAATTGCCCTGTTAACCCTTTTGTTTTGCTTGAACGCTTGTCAAAATACCCCAGACCTTCGCCCTACCAAGCAAAAAGTAGTAGAGACAAAGGAAGAAGAAAACCCTTTATTAACGGAAGTAGAGATAATACAAAAGTCGACAGAGACGTTAAGTGTCAAACAACCTTTTGAACATGACGATGTATGGCAACGTATCCGTAGTCAGTTGACTATAACCGTTCCTGATAACGCTCAAGTCGAAAAATGGCGAACATACTATTTAAGCCATCCTAATTTTATGGTGACTATTTCTAAGCGCGCTGAGCCATTCTTGCTTTATATTGTGAAAGAACTTGAGAAACGTAATATGCCGGTTGAGCTTGCATTATTACCCATAATTGAAAGTTCTTATTTGCCTCATGGTTTATCAAATAAAAGCGCTGTCGGCCTTTGGCAATTTACGCCTGTTGCCGCGGAACGTTTTAACCTAGATAAAAACTGGTGGTATGAAGGTAGACGAGATGTTGTTGAGTCTACTCGAGCAGCACTTGATTACTTCGAATTTTTTCATCGGACATTAGGTCAAGATTGGCTTAATGCAATTGCCGCTTTTAACTCTGGGGAAGGCCGTGTTGGCAGAGCAATCAAGAAAAATAAAAAAGCGAATTTACCGAGCGACTTTTGGTCACTAAAATTGCCCGCTGAAACTTCAGAATTCGTACCCAAATTACTCGCCATTGCTGATATTTTAAAACGCTCAGCGGAACTTAATTACACCTTTACGCCAATACAAAATAGCCCCGCCATAGAGCTTGTTCATATCGACAGCCAGCTTGACCTTACGTTAGCCGCGAAGTGGGCCAATATAGATGTTCATAAATTATTGCGACTAAACCCTGGGCTAAATCGTTGGGCAACGGCACCCAATATACCTTATCAGATGTTGTTACCTGCAGCGGTTGCCGACTCTTTTAAAAATAAACTTACCACCACGCATAAAAAAGAATGGTTACAGTGGGATAGATACCAAGTGAAATCAGGCGATAGCTTAGGAAAAATAGCCAACCAGTATGTTATTGATGTAACGAGTATTAAGAAACTTAACCAACTGAGCTCTGATATCATTCGGATTGGTCAATGGTTAATTGTACCATTAACTAAAAATGATTCGCTGCCATGGCAACTTGCTAAAACGAATAAAAAGAAACTCATTTATACCGTAAGAAGTGGTGATAATTTATGGGATATCAGTCAAAAATATAAAGTGAGAGTTCAAGACATTATTCGTTGGAATAAGATATCAAGTAACAGCTTTTTACAACCTAAACAAAAACTCGCAATCTTGTTGTAATAAGTGAATAAAATTATTTTTATGACATGGTTTATCGCTGACCTATAAAGTAAACCATGCTATAAAACTGCCAGGATTACAGTAGCTGAGTTGGTATAAAAAAGGATTAGGGCTTCAACATATGTTGCTTGATATATTGAATGCTACATTTTGTTACAGATGATGGATCTTGTTACGTCATTTATATTCAACGCTCAATATAATGGCCTGGTATTTAACAATTAAGGATATAAAAACAAATGACCTCATCGAAGCAATTAACTAAATCATTTATTGCTGGCTTCTTAGGGCTCTTCGTCTCTAGTAATGTTTTATCTGCAGATATTGCCCATGCGCTACGCAATAATAGCGAAGAAAAACCGGTTACCGGAAACTACTTTGAAATAGGCTTGGGAGTCGCTGTTGGCGTAGGCCCTAGCTTTACGAAGGATAATGACGGCTGGGCCGCGGCTTATAAAATTATCAATGGCAGTTATAACTGGAACGGATTATTTATTGAAAAATATGGTGAAAGTGGTGACCCTATTTTATTGGGCTACAATGCATACGAAAGTGATAATTGGTCATTAGATATAGTCATGGGCCCCAAGTTTGGAGGTCTACATTCTGATAAAAATGATGGAAAATTTGACCTACTTGATGATAGAAATTCTAGTCTCATGTTTGGCAGTCGCTTAACCGGTTATTTAGGTGATAACGTGGTGCAGTTTAGTTTAAAACATGACATCAGTGGCAATAGTCATGGTACTTCAGCATCGGCTTTACTAGGTCGAAATTGGCAAGTTAGAAATTGGAATTTTCATGGTTTAGTGGGATTACAGTTTTTTGATAGTCGTATTAATGATTATTATGTTGGTATCAGTGAAGACGAGGCGTTACGTTCACAATTCACCGAATATAATCCAGGCTCAAACATTAACTTTACTGCTGAGGTTGGAGTAACTTACCCTGTATCAGAAAACTGGGTTTTTCGGAGCACAGCACGCTTTAGAACATTATCAGATGCAGATATGGACAGCCCCATTTTTGAAACTACCCGTTCAACAGCTATGTCGTTAGGTACCAGCCTAACTTACGTATTTTAATTAAGTGAGGATTAAATTTTTGCTTATTTTAAAATGCATAAAAAAAATAAAATCACTTAGGCTTATCATAACGTTGTTTGCGTCTTTGTGTTTATTGATGGCAGGAAATGTTTCTGCATCATCGGCCGAACTCGCCACTGCAGCTTATCTTGAAGTAACGCCAGAGCGTTGTATCGCCTTACATAAGGGCCAAAAATGTTATCTTGAAGTGACCTTTAAATGGCAACACTCCAAAATTAGCGATTATTGTTTAGTTAATACCACAACCAACAAAATAATTAAGTGTTGGCAACAACAGGGGAAAGGTCAGCTTAGCTTCGACTTTCAATCAAAACTAAGCAATGACTTTGCTTTGCGAGAACAAAAGTCAGTAATAGATTTAGCCCGCACGCAAATACCTGTTGCTTGGGTATATAAATCGACTAAACGTCCAAAATCAACCTGGAGACTATTTTGACGGAAAAAGTTTTAACCCAAAGCATTACTGGCAAGCATATTATGTTAGTTGAAGACGACATGTCATTAGCTGAATGGTTTGGCGATTATCTTAGTGAACAGGGATACTTGGTTACGTTGGCGAACCGAGGTGATATTGCTATTGAATTAATTGAATCTGATCAACCTGATCTGGTGATATTAGACATTATGTTGCCTGTAAAAGATGGTTTTGAAGTTTGTCTGGCCATTCGGCCTTTTTATCAAGGCCCAATATTAATGATGACAGCACGAGACCATGAAACTGACGAGGTTCTTGGGTTAGAGTTAGGAGCGGATGATTATGTTGTTAAACCGGTCAAGCCAAGAGTACTATTATCACGAATAAAAGCGCTTTTTCGCCGAGTTTCTTTACCGGAAATAGCACCTGAAATTAGCCTGAATAAAATAATTTTTGGTAAACTTATTATCGATGCAAATTCTCGAACTACCACTTTGGCAGGCGATAAAGTGGCTATTTCTTCGAACGAATTCGATGTGCTTTGGCAACTCGCCCAATCAGCAGATAATGTTGTAAGTCGCAAAGAATTAGTGGTTCAGCGCAGGGGCATTGCTTACGATGGTTTTGATCGTTCAATCGATATTCTTATTTCAAGAATACGTAAAAAACTTGGCGATGATGCCAGTAACCCATATAGAATTAAAACCGTTTGGGGAAAGGGATATTTATTTGTTAAAGGGGCTTGGGAGTAACGCATGAAAAAACTAACCTTGTCGCTGTTATTAGTGATATTAGTGGCAGTAATGGGAATAGGCGGAGCACTCGACAACTTATTTAGCCAATATCAAACGCAGTCAATTAATAAGTCCGATGAATTATCTCCCTATCGTCAAATGGGTAAATCGTTAGCGTTAACGCTAGATAAACATGAAAACCCTCAACAATTTATCGCTAACTGGCAGCAACAACTTGAACTTTCCGTTACCTTAGTACCACTTGATAAATTCTTTTTACCTGAGCCACTGCTGGAGTCTTTTAATGCCGGTGAACCGTTAGTTTTAGAAACAGAAAGTAACTTATCTATGCACTTTATTCTGCCAGCGCAGCAAAAAGTATTAACTTTTCTTGTGCCACCCATCGCTAAGAAAAGTAGTAATAGCTTATTACAGTTGCTGTTAACGAGTATTTTTTATATTGGACTCTTAATGGTGGTACTTATCTGGCTTTATCCTTTAATAAAGCGACTAAGAAAGTTGAAACTAACAGCTAAAGCTTTTGGTGAGGGTCAGTTACAACAAAGAATTGAAACCCATTCAACTTCTTATATTGCCGACATAGAAAATGAATTTAACCGAATGGCGCTGCGGATTCAAACCTTGATAGGTGACAATAAACTGCTTAGTGATGCGGTTTCTCATGATCTACGCACACCTCTGGCAAGGTTGCGCTTTGGCATTGAAGTTTTACAGGAAACAGACAATCCTAAAACAAGGGAAAAGTACCAACAACATCTATGTCGCGATATTAGTGAAATGGAGCGCTTGGTCAATGTACTGCTTAACTATGCACGTATAGAACAGTCGATGATTGGTGTTGAAAAGCAAAGTATCGACCTGAATGACTTAGTGAGTCAGTGTGTTCAAGCAATATCGGATAGCGACAAAGTCATTAACTGGTATGCTGATGGACTCGCTATGGTTAACGGTGATATTAACTACTTGAGCATGCTTATAAATAACTTACTGAGCAATGCTCAACAATATGCCAGTAACGAAATTACGTTAACGATTATCAATAATGGTTCTAGGATAGAATTTACCATTAGTGATGATGGTCCCGGCATTCCAAAAGAAAAGCGTGATGAATTGTTAAAACCTTTTATGCGCGGAGACCAGTCTCATGAAAAACCAGGTTATGGCATGGGTTTGGCTATTGTTTCAAGAATAGCTCAATTACACGATGCTACTTTTACTATTGCCGACTCTGTAAAACTGGGTGGCGCTGAATTCTGCTTGACCTTTAATCAGTAAGGTTTGGGGAGTCATTAGGATTGTTTGAGTTAACGATGGAAGGAATGTTAAAAGGAGACAGTTATGGAACTGTCTCCAAGGAGCGTTGATTTTAATTAACGGTCACTATAAGTTATTTGTTCTTTAACGCATTAGCATGCCAATACTGCCAGTGCATATGCTCAGGTGTTTCAACAAGATGTTTTGGCTGTAAGTAGTCTTTGTACGTGTAACGATAAAACTGTCTTGGCATATTTTCTGTTTTTTCATTTTCTGGTACATTTTTCATATTTTCTTTTTCGTGGTCTACTAACCAAGTTTTGAATGAGTCAGCATGCTTCTCACCTAAGGCAGTTAATAAGGCTTTATAACCAGAAAAATAATCAGTTTTCAAGAAGTGTGCTAATTGACGATATTCTTTTTGATGATTTTCATACATGTAACGCACAGCTAAATAACCCCATTTATAAACGCGATCAGTACCATCTTTGTATTGTGTATTAAAAACCTCAGTCAAACTTGGCCAATCTTTTTGTTCTGTTTCGGCCATTTTTTTAAACGCTTTTGGGTTTTTATCGCCTTTAGATATATATTCAGCTAAGCCTTCTGACCACCAAACCATGTGTGATGGGAAGTGGTTAAAGGTATCATATTTAATAAAGCGGCCATCAAGGTAATGCACGTATTCGTGATTTAAGTTCCATACTTTAAATTCAGGACGAACCCAAAAATGCTCGTAAGAATAAAACGTGGCAATATTGTCTGGATTTTGTACTGTACCTTCAATATACATACCGCCATTGTCGGTATTAATGTCAAAAACTAGCTGACCAAATTTATTATATTCACTCGCATTTTCAAAGACGACAACGCGTAATGAGTCGTTAAAGTCATTAGCTACCGGCTGTTGGTTGGTGGCGAGCTTTTCATGGAAAGTAGACTCTTGAGACGTTAATTGTTTACATGAATCGTTCAGCTGAGCTTCTGTCATTTCTTGGCTGAGAATATATAAACTTGCTGAACATACATATTTATTGGGTAGGGCTTGTTCAATGGTCGGTGTAATACAGCGATTTTCGAGCGTGCCTGCTTCACATTCAGACTTGCCGCGAAAAGTACTGACCACGTAAGGAATACTAAACTGTGTTTTTATTTGCTCTTGGTTCAGGCTTTTATCAGTAGAAAGGGCAGACCAAACTGTATTGTCTAAGTCGTTCATTTGCTGCTGGACAGGCAGCGTTAATATGTCGTCATCGAGTTTTTTCTGCTCTGCTTCACTTCGTAAATAATACTCGTTGAAATACTGCTTGTTATAAAGGTTATAGTAATTAGCTAATGCCCATGTGGCATGTTCTTTTGGCCAATTATCCCCTCGAAGTGTTGAATTTTTAGCGGTTAAAAAGTGACTTAACGAAGTCGCTAACGTTTTATCTTTCAAGACCGCATTGATATGAACGTCTTTATTTTTCCGTCTAGCTTCATAAGGTAAAATCGCTGCAGAGCGTAGTATTTCCCATAAAGCATAATCAACGGCTAATTCATCTGGGAGTTGAGTGCTGGCATATAAGTCGATAAGTTTACTCAAGGGCTTTACATGATCTGCGACAGAGGCCTGTAAAGGTGCTAAATAAAACAATCGATACAACGCCACCGCATAGTTTTCATGCAAGCGGGCTGAGCGAGCATTTACTTGATAAAAACCTGGCATATCCTGAAGAGCAAGTAAGGCATTATTTAGTGATGAGGCGGTGTGCTCAGGCCAATCTTTATCTTTGCCGAAGCTACTATATATACGTAAATAGTGGCTAAGTTTATTTAACGATTTATTTGAAATATCACCCTGTTGGGCATAATAAGTAATAGCATCAGCTACATCACTGAGTAAGTTTTCTTGCTGATGGTTAAAATCGGTACTCCATAATTGGCTAAGTTCAGTATTAAGTAATTTAGTTATCGAAAGTTTATCTATTGCGGCACGAGAGCTAATTGCTGACTGCTCAATCATGTTTGTCATGACCACAGGCTTAGTTATATCAGTTTGTTGTGAACATGCGCTAAGTAAATAGCAACTACTCAGTATAGAAATCAGCACTAGGCTTGGTTTTATTTTTTTATTCATTTTATTTTTATAACGGTTAATTATTATTGGATACAATATACATCAAGAGAATTAATATGAATAGTAGAAAGATATTTTAGATTAAAGAAGATAAATGACGTGCTTATTGTCGATGAATAAGCACGTTAGGAAGGATACTTGGCGTTACTTTGGTACTATTTGGTTATACGCCAAAAAGCAATGCTGGCAACAACGAGTAATATCATCGGATAAAAAGCACTTGAGACCACTTCTAATGGCGATATTTTTAATGTCGCTCCTAATAACAATGCTTGAGCACCATAAGGAAGCAATCCTTGGTTAATACAGGCGTAAATATCTAATAAACTTGCTGAGTGTGCTGGACTAACTTTGCCATCGTTAGCAAGCTCTTTTGCAGTTTCACCAGTTACAATAATAGATACCGTGTTATTTGCGGTGAAAAAATTACATATAAAAGCAAGCGATGCAATGCCTAAACCTGCGGCACGCTTTTTATTATTAGGGTTAAGTTTTCGAGCGAAGTTTTCGATAGTATCCGTTAATGCGGCTAAACCACCTTGGCGCTTTATTACTTCACTTAAACCACCAATGAACAAGGATAATATAAAGATATCCTGCATACTGCCAAAACCTGTGTTTATATCGCTTATCCAAGCTGATAATTGATAGCCATTATCGTACATGCCAATGGCTGCAGCGAGAATGATACCGACAAGTAATACCACAAAAACATTAATCCCCATTAATGCCAGCGTTAAAATAACTAGATAGGGTAACAAACCAAGTACATTAATATCTTGAACTTGTTCATGAGGGATGCTCACGCCCATTGCAGCATAAATAACTAAACATAAAAGGGCGGCAGGCACAGCAAATTTGAAATTAACCTTAAATTTATCTTTCATATGTGCCCCTTGACTGCGAGTTGACGCTATCGTGGTATCAGATATTATTGATAAATTGTCGCCAAAAATAGCGCCTGAAATAATGCAACCCGCGACAATAGAGGCATCTAAGTTTGCTGATTCGATAAATCCTAATGCCACAGGAGCAATAGCGGCAATAGTGCCCATTGATGTTCCCATGGCAGTTGCAATAAAAGCGGAGACTAAAAATAAACCAGGCAGTAACAAGTAGTCAGGAAAAAACGATAATCCTAATTGAACGCTTGCATCAACACTACCGGTCGACTTCGCTACTGTCGCAAACGCACCAGCGAGCAAGTAAATGATGCACATGGTAATAATGTTTGAATGGCCAGCACCAGAAATAAATTGGCTCACTTGGTCATTGATACTGTCCTTACCTAAATACACTGCGACTAATATCGCCGGAATGATGGCAATGCTGGCGGGCAGTTGATAAAAAGCAAAATCAACACCTTGCAAGGTAAGAACAATACCCGTGCCCAGAAAAAGCCCTAGAAAAACCCCAAATGGTAGTAAGCTTAATAAGCGTTTTTCGGGAGAAGAGTTTGAGGATTTTGTTAGTTCATTACTCATAAAATTTATCTTTAACATTAAGTTAAGGCTAGTCTAGCGTAAACACCTTTGATAACAAAATGATAAAGCGTCATTTTAAGTAGCTAGTTAATTATAATTAATAACCAAATGTCACAAATTCAAGCTACAGACCTTTAGCACTTTATGTTATGCTTTCGCGAATTTTTTATCATATCGCCGTTTCGCACAATGATTGTGCCGGTGAAAACATTAAGTGGATATCATGTCAGAAAAAACATTTGAAACTATCGAACAACGCGTAAGTTACGGTGTAGGTCGTCAATTAGGTGACCAATTACGTAACAATCCTTTTAAAGAATTTGACGTATCTGCTGTACAAGCAGGTTTAGCTGATGCTATTGCTAATGCAGCAAGCCAAGTATCAGATGAAGATTTGAACGAAGCATTCTCTGTTGTTTCTAAAAAGATGCAAGAATTAGAGCAAGCTGCAGCTAAAGAAAAATCTGCTGAAGGCGAAGCATATTTAGCTACAAATGCTAAACGTGACGAAGTTACTGTTTTAGAATCAGGTTTACAATATGAAGTATTAGCAACAGGCGAAGGCGAAAAGCCAACAGCTGCGAGTACTGTGCGTACGCATTACCATGGTTCTTTCATCAATGGCGATGTTTTTGATAGCTCTGTAGATCGTGGCCAACCTGCTGAATTTCCAGTAGGCGGCGTTATCGCTGGTTGGACTGAAGCATTACAGTTAATGACTGAAGGTTCAAAATGGCGTTTATACGTACCTTACAACTTAGCTTATGGTGAGCAAGGTTCACAAGGTGCTATTCCTCCTTATGCAACATTGGTATTTGATGTTGAATTATTAGCAATTGTTAGCTAATAAATTTTAAAGCCCTCAGTTGAGGGCTTTTTTATGAATGCACTTTAAATTTCAAATTAAAATCTATTCATAAAAAAGTGTGAAAAATTAAATGAATAAACACATAGTAGAATAAGTTTAAATATGAAAAACAAACAGCTCGACAGTTTATTCCAAACATATATTTTAGCTTTTAAGCAGTATGACTTATCGGCAGCCCAGCAGTGTTATCAACTGCCTTGTACCTTGCATACCCCTGATAAAGTCGCTTACTTAGCAAATAATGCTAATTTCAAGCAAGAGTTTGACGATATATTTACGGTATTAAGACATGCTAATACACAAGATATTGTTGCCACTAAAGCAACCTATAGTTTAGGTGTAGGCGAGACCATCGACGTTTGTATCGACTGGGCATTTATTGATGATAAAAAAGAAGTTTTTGCTGATTTTTGTGCTTTTTATCATTTAGTACAAGTAGAAGAAAGATATAAAATCATCAGTGTGGTATCACACGATTTATCGAACAGTGTTACGTTAATGTATGATTTATCAATAACTAATTAATCACACACTAATAGCATATTAATAAGAAATAAATTGAGAGTGAATATGAAAGTAAAAGTAGCCATTTTAGGATGTAGCGGCCGTATGGGACGCAACTTAATTCAAGCAGCTGTTGAACATCAATCAATTGAGCTCGTTGGTGGTAGTGTTCGAAAGTCATCATCATTTGCCAATTTTGATTTAGGTGAGCTTGCTGGCATTGGCGCTATCGGTCAAAAAACATCAACGACGTTAAACGACTTACTTGATGCGGATGTTTTTATTGACTTTACTTCTATTGAAACAACATTAGAAAATATAACGTGGTGCCAACAACATAACAAAGCTTTAGTTATTGGAACTACAGGTTTTAGCGACGAACAAGTTGCCGTGATTCAAAATGCGGGTAAAAATATGCCAGTAATTTTAGCGCCCAATACCAGTGTCGGCGTTAATTTGATGTTTAAACTCTTAGAAATTACCGCTAAAGCAATTGGTGACTATACTGATATAGAAATATTTGAAGCGCATCACAGATTTAAGAAAGATGCCCCTTCAGGAACTGCGGTAAAAATGGGGCAAGTCATTGCGGATACTTTAGATAGAGACTTAAATAAAGTGGCTGTTTATGGCCGAGAAGGGATCACTGGCGAACGCGAAAAAGAAACCATAGGGTTTGCTACGGTTCGTGCTGGCGATATTGTCGGTGAGCATACTGCCTTTTTTGCGGATATTGGCGAACGGTTAGAAATCACCCATCGCGCTAGTTCAAGAATGACTTTTGCTCTTGGTGCTATGAGAGCCGCATTCTGGTTAAGTGAAGCCGATAAT
>Ga0209396_1000622_pt1 | contig 41252 bp, 24 predicted proteins | sample GOMGulsemesocosm_6_FD_184638 | JGI IMG/M metagenome (GOLD analysis project Ga0209396, IMG submission 184638) | Methane-oxidizing microbial communities from mesocosms in the Gulf of Mexico - GOM8C Gulf of Mexico (SPAdes) (version 2) | ecosystem: Environmental > Aquatic > Marine > Cold seeps...
TGCTGAGATATCGTGCATTTCCCATGGATCATTAATTAAATCAAACAAGACATTACGTTTAAGTAATGGATAATAAACTAACTTATATCTATGGCTGCGCGCCATACGTTGAAAGTGACGGTAACTACCGTAGATGTAATCATTCATTACTGTTTTTTCACCACGAACTATTGGCAATATACTTGGGCCTTGCACTGAATCTGGCGTTTCAATACCGGCTAGCTCTGTTGTGGTCGCGAAAATACTATTCAAGTAAAACATGCCTTTAGCGCGGGCATTTTCTGGAATACCTTTGCCCACCATAATAAACGGTGCACGAATACTGTGGTCATAAACACTTTGCTTGCCAGCCAAGCCATGTTTACCTACCGCTAAACCGTGATCTGATGTGAAAATAATGTAGGTATTGTCGGCAAATTTAGATGACTCTAACGTATCAAGAATTCGACCAATTTGTGTATCCATGTGCTCAACCATGGCGTAATACTCACCAATGAATTCTTTGGTTTGTTTTTCAGTACGTGGGAAAGTCATTAAAGCTTCATCACGAATATTATAATCACCCGCATCTATTTCAGGCATAGGCACAAAGTTAGGCGGTAAGTGCATGCTTTCAGCAGGATACTTATCAACATAAGACTGGGGTGATTGACGCGGATCATGTGGAGCCGTGAATGCTACATACATCATAAATGGGTTGTCGTTTCTTTGCGCTTTTGTTTCGATGTAGCTAATAGCAGCATCGGCAAAGGCTTCACTAGTATGTTGATTCTTTTGTTTTTTCGCCCACTTAATATTTTCGCCAAAATCAGTTAACCAAGGCTGCCATTGACCACCTTTGCTAATTGGCGCCATACCGCCTTCATGTACTGCTCGACCGATATTAAAAGAGCGTTTTAAAGCGTTGTGACCTACGTGCCACTTACCAGTGATAAAGGTTTCATATCCCGCTTTTCGAAATGTTTCACCCATTAAAGGTTGTTTGGTTTGATTTGATTTGGGAGAGAAGCCCGTCATGTGTAAATTACGACCGGTATTAATCATTTGACGACTAGGCGCACAAACAGCACCAGACCAAGAGCCTTGATTAAATACGTGAGTAAATGCCATACCACTGTGCGCTAATCTATCGATGTTAGGCGTGCTGATGTCATCGTTACCTAAGGCATGTATTGTATCTATAGACTGATCATCTGTAATGATGAGCAATATATTAGGACGCTCGCTTTGTGCTGCTGTTCCTTGTGCTGAGTGAGATGGTAGAACAGCCAAGGAGCTGGTTGCACACAAGAATAAAACTAGCGACTTCATTGATTTAAGGACGGTGCTCATAGTAAACCTTATTTTAATTATCTTACATGATTTGATTATTATAAATAAAAAACACATGAGTGCAATAGCCAAATATAACTTTCTTAGTATAAATAAAAAAGAGCAGACTAAGCTGCTCTTTTTTATGATGTTTCTATTAATTACTGGTAATAATTAATTATGCTTTATGTATATTATGCGCTCTATAACCGTAAATCGCGATAACGACAAAACAAATAAGCGGTAATACAAATGAGGTTTGTACCGCTGGCATGCCCGCAATCAGTGAAGCACCATCAATCATGTTACCTTGTAGTGGTGGCATTAAAGCACCACCAACAATAGCCATTACTAGGCCAGCGGAAGCTAAACTTGCATCGTTACCTGTATCCTTAAGGGCAATACCATAAATAGTAGGGAACATTAATGACATACAAGCAGAGGTTGCGACTAGGCAATATAAACCCGTCATGCCGCCAATAAATATAGTACCAAATGATAAAGTAATACCACCAATGGCTAATACTTGTAGCAGCTGCCCAGGACGAATTTTAGCCAGTAAGAAAGTACAAATAAAGCGGCTAGCTAAGAAAATCCCCATAGCAACCATATTATATTGTTGCGCTTGTGCGGCGGTTAAGCCAACTGATGTCATACCGTAATGAATAATGAAGGTCCAAGACATGATTTGTGCGCCAACGTAAAAGGCTTGAGCAACCACCCCTTCTCGGTAGCGGGCATTCGATAATAAACGCACAAACGTTGCTTTTAATACTTTGGCGGTTAACGGCTCATCATGGGTAATGGTGTCTGGTAATTTTCTAAATAAAAATACCACGAAGAGTAATGCTACTACTGAGGCTATGGCAATATAAGGGCCACGAACTGTAATTAAGTCGGCAGCTTGCATGGCTTGATGAGCAACAGGCTCAGCAACAGAAAAATCAGCCAATGCTTGGGTTAATTTGCCATCAACAACAGAGGGCAACAAGTCAGCATACTCAGGGTGAGCGGCTTTTTCAGCAGCGCGAAATTCTTCAACTTTAAGTTCACTTAAAATGTAGTTAGAAGCTACAAACATTCCGCCAAGTGAGCCAATTGGATTAAAGGCTTGTGCAAGGTTTAAACGTTGGGTTGAGGTTTCAGGTGAGCCCATTGAAAGAATATAAGGGTTAGCTGTGGTTTCTAATAAGGCAAGACCACAAGTTAGTACACATAAAGCTAATAAAAAGAAATTAAATTGTGCGGTTATACTGGCAGGTAAAAACAGTAAAGCCCCAATAGCATAAAGTGCTAAACCTAATAAAATACCTGCTTTATACGAGAAGCGACGAATGAAGATAGCGGCTGGTATTGCCATAATGCCGTAGCCTAAATAAAAGGCAAATTGCACCATTGAACTTTGCGCATTACTAATGAGAAATATATCTTTAAAAGCTTTTACTAAAGGGTTCGTTATATCGTTAGCAAAGCCCCATAACGGAAAAAGAGCGGCGACTAATATAAACGGGAGTATATATTCTTTGGCGAGAATGGGCGTTTTAGAAACGTTTGATTGATTAATAGCATCACCTGCTGTTTCGACTGCTGTTGTCATATTGGCCTCTTAAGCTTTAGTTTATCACTTTATGTAACTTTTACAGAGCAAGGTTGCGCTGTATACTTGTCTTTAGTGATTATTATATGTAATGTACATAAAATACTGCTTTATTACCGCAGTGTCAATTGATAGCTGTTGATTATTAATAATAAGAACACTAAAAGTTATCTTGCTATAATAGTAAATACAAGGAATACACGTTTAAGTTGACTTATATAAAGTAAAGCTGTGTAAAGATAGTGGCACTTTATATTTAATAAACTCTATATTGAAGTGATGTTAATTTTATTGTTGTAACCCTAAGGTGTACTATGTCTGAAGATTCAATGTCGTCAACTGTTATTAGTTTGGAAAATATTGCTGTCAATCGTTTTGGTTATGGTGCGCGCGGTGATGAACTTACGCACGCAAAAGCTGCCCCAAAAAAGTGGTTGTCAGCTCAGTTACAAGTCATTAATTTTACCGATGAACAGCCAACTTCAGCGGATGTTTTTGTCGCTCATGCTAAATTTCAAAAGCAGAAGAAGCTAATGAAACAGCAGAAAAAACAAACACTAAGCAGTCAAGACAAAGAAAAAAGTAAAATGATGAAAGGTGCCGCCCGTAAAACGTATATTAAAATGAGTGCGGCATCGTTAAAACAAGCGATAACTTCAGAGCACAGCGTTAGCTGGCGTTTACTTGATTTTTTCTCTAATCACTTCAGCGTCAGTACTGCTGGTAGGTTAATGGTGGGTTTGTCTCCTACTTTAGAAAGAGAAGCCATAGCCCCTAACTTACTTGGTAACTTTGCTGACATGTTACTCGCGGTTGAACAGCACCCCGCGATGCTTATATATTTGAATAATGATAAATCTTTTGGTCCTAACTCTCGTATGGCAAAAAAACGCAAGGTTGGCTTAAATGAAAACCTTGCTAGAGAAATAATGGAGTTACACACCTTAGGTGTGGATGGCGGCTATAGCCAAAGCGATGTCATCGAACTAGCCAAAGGTATTACTGGCTGGAGTGTAAAAAGGCCTAAAAAAGAACATGGTAGCGGCTTTGTCTTTCGTGCTTATGCACATGAGCCAGGTAGCCGTGAATTGTTAGGTAAAAAATATGCTCAACATGGCATAAAACAAGGTCAACAAATGCTGCGTGATTTAGCCATGCACCCAAACACGGCAACGTATATTTGTAATAAAATTGCCCATCATTTTGTCAGTGAAAATCCACCTCAGTCTTTAATAACTAAAATGCAAAATACTTGGCTTAACAACCAGGGGAATCTCAAAAAAGTGATGTTAACGCTATTTGATGCAGAGGAGTCTTGGATTGCACAACCACAAAAATTTAAAACGCCAAGAGAATTTGTTATTTCAACGTATCGAGCCATTGCACCGAAAAATATTAATAGCAGAGCATTATTCAACTCGTTAAATAACCTTGGCCAAATGCCTTTTAATGCGGGATCCCCCGCGGGTTTTAGTGATGATGAAAGTGATTGGTTAGGTGCAAGTGCCTTAATGGCCAGAGTTGAATGGTCTAGCTTAGTCTCAGGGCAGAAAAAAAGCATAAACGCAAAACGAATAATGGCGACAGCCTTGGGTAATAGTATTAGCCAGAATACTTATCAAATGGTAATGCGGGCTGAAAGCCGACAACAGGCAAGTACCTTATTATTAATGAGCCCAGAGTTTCAAAGGAGATAATGATGATCGATAATAAAAAAACAATAAATGAGCCGTTAACATTATCGTCAGTTTCGCCACTAGTAGATGAGGACACTTTATCTCGACGTAAATTTATGAAAATGGCCGGTGCAAGCTTAGCGGTATTATCTTTTCCTATGGCATCGGCTTTTGCTGTGCAAGCAAAGGGCAAAAGTACATTCAATAGTAAAACTAAGCCTAAAATTATCTGGGTGGTATTACGAGGTGCGTTAGATTCATTACATACCATAGTGCCAACCTTTGATACTCAGTATGCTAAGTTGCGTCCCAAGTTATCAACGAGTTTTAATAGCCCGTTATTACCGTTAGAAAAAGGTTTTGCTTTACATCCATCGTTAAGAAATTTACATCATTGGTATCAGGATAAGTCATTATTGCCAATTGTTGCGGTATCGTCGGGCTATGCAAAACGCTCTCATTTTGACGGCCAAGACTTTTTAGAAAGTGGCAAGGGTGAAATAGATCATGACAGTGGCTGGTTGGCTAGAGCTATTGAGGTTAAAAGTAAAAGTGCTTTAGCTATTGCGCGCTCTACACCAATTAGTTTACGCAGCTCTTTGGTGCGATCTGAGCAAGTGAATACCTGGTATCCATCAAAATTTAAGAGTGCTGATGAAGACATTTACGCTGCATTAAATGAACTCTATAAAAATGATGCAGCACTAAAAGAAAACCTAACCAGTGCGCTAAAAGTGAAAGGCTTAGTGGCTGAAAACGCTGAAGGAAATAAAATACAAAAAGGTAAGTTTGTCGACCTTGCAAAATCTTGTGCAAAGTTAATAACCGCAGAGCAGGGTGTTGATTGTGCGATGTTAGAGCTTGGTGGCTGGGATACACATAATAATCAGAGTAATCGCTTGAGCAGAAAATTAACAGAACTTGATACTGGCTTGGCAGAATTAAAAGCTGGACTTGGCGATGAGTGGCAAAATACTGTAGTAATTATCGGCACAGAATTTGGCCGGACCGCTAAAGAAAATGGCACAGGGGGAACAGATCATGGTACTGCTAGTGCGTTATTTCTGGCCGGTGGCGCGGTTAATGGCGGCAAGGTTAAAGGTCGTTGGCCAGGATTAAAGCCTGATGAATTATTTCAGCAACGTGATTTAATGCCAACTTCTAATAGTTTTGGCTGGATGGCTAGTGTGCTGTCACAACATTGGCAGTTCTCTGAGCAAGAATTACAACAAGTCTTTCCACAAGTTAAATCATATAGTGATAGTTTGATTCACAGTTAATTGAATAAAGTTCATCGCTCAGGTGTTTGTTTATATAGAAGTAAATTGTATGTTTCGTTAATTTATAGTTTCTGCCATTAGCGGCGAAGGGACTTTAAGGTTTGTATTAAAATTAGTTGTTAGGTAAAAGTATTGTGAAGTTTATGTCCTGTTTTAGTTTTGTTATTTTTAGTTTTTTGCTATCTGCTGCTAGCCTAGTGTTTGCTAGCTCGGTAGATGGTAAAAATTGTGTTTCTTGTCATCAGCAATCTCATGATAAATGGCAGCAATCTGATCATGCTAAAGCCATGGCTATTGCAGATAAAAATTCGGTGTTAGCTAATTTCAATAATGTCGATGTTAAACACTACGGCCAAAAAGCACACTTTTACATTAAAGATGAACGTTATCAGGTAAAGATTGCTTATGATGACAATGTTAATAATTATCAGATAAAATATACCTTTGGTCATTATCCGTTGCAGCAATATTTAGTAGAAACCCAAAAGGGCAAACTGCAAGTATTACCTTTTGCTTGGGATGCTCGACCTAAATCTGATGGTGGTCAGCGTTGGTATCATAACTATAGCCATGAAGAAATTCGCCCTGAAGATAGGTTACATTGGCGTCAACCGCTACAAAATTGGAATGGCATGTGTGCTGACTGTCATTCTGATGGCCTAAAAAGAAATTATGACAGCGACAATAATCAATTTTCAACTACGTTCGATAATATCAACGTAGGTTGTTTGTCTTGTCATGGTGATATGTCTGAACATGCAAACAAAAACAAACGTAATGTTGCTAAGGATATAACCTCAACAAAGCACCCAACAGGGCAGTGGTTAAGGGCTTTAGGAGATAAAACCGCTACATGGCAGGGAACAAAACGCGATAACAGCTTTATGGATAACTGCTTTGCTTGTCATGCGTTACGAGCGCCACTAACTGATGGCATAAAGCCTAACACGCCATTTTTACAACAGTTTATGCCGCAGTTACCTACGGCGCCTAACTACCATGTTGATGGGCAAATCAAGGAAGAGGTCTATGTGTATGGCTCTTTCTTACAGAGCAAAATGTATGGCAAAGGTGTTAATTGTATAGATTGTCATGATAAGCACACCATGAAATTAAAAATTGAAGGTAATGGTTTGTGTTTACAGTGTCATGGCGGTGAAGTGTATAACGTAAAATCTCATCATCAACACCAAGAATCATCAACTGGCGCACAGTGCGCTAATTGTCATATGCCAACCAATCGTTATATGGGTGTTGATGATAGGCGAGATCATAGTTTTAAAATCCCAAGACCAGATTTATCAATACAATTTAATACGCCTAATGCTTGTATCAAATGTCATGATAATAAAACGAACCAATGGGCGAGTGATAACCTAGAAAAATGGCGTGGAAAACCTAAAGCGTTACGCAAGAGTAAACAGTTTCTAATGGCGTTAAATAGTGGCCAAGCCATTAACCTTGAAGATCACCTAAGTATTATTGCTGATACCGAGCTTGATATAATTAGCCGGGCCAGTGCACTGCAAATGCTTAGCTTCACCACCCAAATGATCACCATTGAAATATTAAAACCGTATTTAACCCATGAAGATGATTTACTGCGACTCAGTGCTGCAAGCACTGCGTTGTTATTAACACCAGCAGATAGAGTTGTACATCTTAGTCCGTTATTAACGGATAAATATAAAGCGGTCAGAGTTGCTGCAGCGCGAAGCTTAGTAAGCAGTAAAATTGCCACCCAGCATCAACAAGCATTTAATAAGGCATTTGCCGAATTACTTGCCAGCAATGAGTTAACTAGTTGGCGCGGAGAGGGCAGAGCAAACCAAGGTTTATTGGCATTAGAAACTAATCAAGTATCAAACGCGGAGCAAGCATTTCTAGGGGCGATTACTGTAGAGCCTTATTTTGATACGGGTTACATAAATTTAGCGGACTTATATCGTACTCAGCAACGCTCGGCAGAAGTGGCAAGTGTTTTAGTTAAAGGTATGAAAAACCTACCAAAGTCAGGGGCGTTAAAGTACGCCTATGCGCTACACTTAGTGAGAACACAACAACACAGTAAAGCGCTGTTATTTTTCGAAAAAGCGATGTTAGTTGAACCAAGTGTTGCGCAGTACTCGTATGCATATATCTTATCCCTGGATGGTCAAGGTGAAACGGTTACAGCACTAAACAAGTTACAAAAGGTGATTGGCAACTACAGTGATAACCAACAACTAAAAGAGCTAGGTTTGTATTTGGCACAAAAGACCAGGAACAGACAAATGTATGATTGGTTTATGAGAGTTAAATAACTTTAGGAACTACAGCGAAATCTCATATACATCAAGCCTATTCGGGTATATAAACAGACATAATATACCCTTTGTTTTGCGAATATTACTTATTAATATTCAGTTCTATTGGTGTGTACCGGCATACTTTATTCGGAAATAATATAATAAGCTATTGATTTTAATGATGTTGGTGTAGCTCTTGAAAACCAGCAAGGGGTTGTAACGCTGAACCAGTCGTAGAGTTCAACTATCGCATACACCTAGACATTCTAAGAAACCGCGACTTTTACCTATTGCGGTTTATTTTTGCCTCAATTTTGGGATATAAAAGAAAGGGTTTGTAGCGTAAATCCTACGACTTAGCGTTTAAATATCTAACTCACTCCTACATTGATAGTTAAATGAGCATCTTATTAGAGCCGGCCATTTTTTATTTTGAACCCTCATTAAGTAACTTCGTATTTTTTTCGTATTTTTGATAAGCTCATCAGCGCACATAACACTGTTCTTTACTTGATGCTGACTTTAAAAAGTTAGGGAATTAAGTAATAGCGAATGAGCAAAGTCATATAAAACAGAAACGAGCATAAATAATGATAAGAAAGAAAAATAACATGTTAAAAAATATCCGAGGGTTGTGTCTTGTTTTATCAACGCTCATCTTTGCGACAAACCTTATGGCTGACGATAAAGTATTACTAAACGCGGATAAAAAGTTAGAACAGCTGATTGCACAGCATTGGGATTATTCGATGGAAGAAAGTCCTTTATCAGCAACATCAGAAGGTATCAGCAAATATAATCATTTACTCAACCGAGTATCAAAAATTGATAATGATAGGCGACTTGCTTCGGAGACAAAATTACTGAGTCAATTAGTAAAAATTGACCCTACGCAATTGTCTGACTCCAACCGAATAAATCATCAACTATTTAAGTGGGTGATTGAAGGCTCTATAGAAAGTTACCAACTTAATTTATCACGTATTCCACTCAATACTTTTTATAGCTTTTTTCTCCAAGTATTAAGTATGAGTAATGGTTTGCCGATGAATACCGCGAAAGATTACCACGATTACATCGCAAGAATTAACGAGATACCACGCTATTTTAATGAAAATATAACCAACATGCGATCAGGTATTAATACCAATTTTACCCTGCCAAAAATTGTTGTTGAAGGTATTCTTCCTACAGTACAAGCACAGATATATGACAAACCAACGGATAGTAGTCTTTACAAACCTTTTGTGAAAATGAGCACTAAAATATCAGACAAAGAACAAGAACAACTTAGAGCATCTGCCAAGCAAGCCATATCACAATCCGCAATACCTGCTTTTAGAACCTTTGCCGATTTTTTCGGCGGAGAATATTTACAGGCAGCGACAATAACCCTTGGCGCAGAGCAAATGAATAACGGTAAAGCTTATTATGCTTCTCAAATTAAAAAATATACCACATTACCTAATATCACGGCTAAAGAAATACACCAAACAGGGCTGAGTGAAGTAAAACGCATCAGAGCAGAAATGCTTGAAATAATTAAAGAGACAAAATTTGAAGGGACATTTGAAGAATTTACCCAATACCTGCGAACAGACCCTCAGTTTTACGCAAAAACACCAAAAGACTTGCTAAAAGAAGCAGCGTATATTGCTAAACGCATTGACTATATTATGCCTGAATATTTTAAAACCTTACCTCGTCTACCTTATGGTGTTGTTGCTGTGCCAAAAGAAATAGCCCCTAATTATACTACCGCGTCCTATAATTCAGCCGTTGTTGGTGGAACACGTGGTGGTGCTTATTGGCTAAATACTTATCAACTTGACCAACGACCATTGTATGAACTTACCGCGTTAACATTACATGAATCAGTACCTGGACATCATCACCAATCGGCTATATCAAGTGAATTGAAAAATGTGCCTAAATTCCGTTTAGGTCTGTATTTTAGTGCTTATGGTGAAGGTTGGGGATTATATTCTGAGAAGTTAGGTGTTGAAATGGGCTTATATGATACACCTTATGATGATTTTGGCAGATTAAGTTATGAAATGTGGCGCGCTTGTCGCTTAGTTATTGATACAGGAATACATGCAATGAAATGGAGTCGACAACAAGGTATAGACTTCTTATCAAGTAATACTTCATTATCACCAACGAATGTTAGATCTGAAGTAGACCGTTATATATCATGGCCTGGTCAGGCACTTTCATATAAATTGGGTGAATTACACATTTGGAAGTTAAGAAAAAAGGCAGAAAAATCATTAGGGAAACAATTTGATTTACGTGAATTTCATGATGCTTTATTGAGTAATGGTGCATTGCCATTGGCTATGGTTGAAGCTGAAATAGATCGATACATTGCTTTAAACAAAAAATAAGAAAGAATATCCATTCTGCTTGTCATATTAAGAAAACCGTAATTTTAACGAGTCGCGGTTTTTTTTGATTGAATTTGATACGTTGAAGGGTAACAGGTATATAATATGCGGCATATGCACTCATAATTTATTATTTATCACGGAATTCACATGAATTTACAACAAGCTTTATTGGCAATAGGTGATGCACAAGACAACGAATTACCTATTACAGGTCTGGAAGTGGTTAAAGAAAATTGGTTGGAATTTTATCCTGAATTAGAGCGGTTGATAGATCAATTTATCGCAGATGATGCCTCGTTAACCGACGACCAGCAGGCCATTTTATTTTTTGGTACGTTATTATTAGCGGAATTAAAATATTCTCCAGCGTTAGAAAAGTGTTTGCAGTTATTTGCACGTAGCGATACGTTTTTATCGCCTCTTGAAGGGGTATTTGGCGATGCGCTTACTGAATTAACGCCGACCTTATTTTATAATGTGGTTGATGGTAATACACAAGCATTGTGTAATTATATTGTTGATGGTCATCAAGCGATGTATTGCAAAGCCTCTGCTATTGAAGCGGTATTTGCGCAGTATGAAGCAGGTATTATTGATGAATTCGTCTTACGTGCACATGTCACTCGATGGATTGCTGTATTTTCAGCTATACCGAGTTCAACCAACAGCTTTTTACTTAGCGCATTAGCCGATTCTTGTATTGAATATCAACTTGATGATTTTAAATCTCAGTTTGTAGGATTGTGTGACAACGACCTAGGTGATAAAGGTTTGTTTGATGAAGAACGTTTTAAACAATGTGAAGTAAAAGCATGGGTTAAAACAGGTACGCCTAAGTTGATTGAATCGGACATGATTCAAACTGATTTTAATGTTGTTACTACTTTAAGTGCTTGGGCTGAAGAAGATTCTGACTCAGAAGATGAAGAATTCGACAATATACCAAATGAAGACCTTGGAGACTTTGAGGGCTTTGATTCGTTAATGGGGGAAGGCGGTTTATTGGCGAATATCCTGTACGATGAAAATACAATTTTAGAGAACAGTGTGCCCGTTAGTTCATTACCTACGGCTGGCCGAAATGATCCTTGTCCGTGTGGCAGTGGCAAGAAATATAAGAAGTGTTGTTTAAGGTAGATCTGTAATCTGTAATAACGCATTAAGCCTTACCCCTAAGGCTATTTGTGAAATGCGGCCTTAAAAAAGCGTAATAAATCTATATTGAATTCTTGTGGTTTGATGCAGCAATCAATTTGGTCTTTATGCTTAGCTTGACTAAGGTCTAGTTCTTCCATCGCAATGGCTTGATTGAGGCGAGTATTGTAAAATACTCGAACAACAGGGTGTAATGGTTTACTTTTGTTCAAGCCACTTATTAGACCAAGTTTTCCACTGGTAAGTTTTACTAAAGTGCCAATTGGGTAGATGCCAAGACAGTTTACAAATTGCTCTACCAAGGTATGATCATACGCATTATCAGCTTCATTCATCAGGATCTTAAAGGCTTTGATTGGATGCATACCCGCTTTATACACTCGTTCTGCTGTCATGGCATCGTAGCTATCAACAATTGCTATCATACGTCCAAATTGAGTAATAGACGGCTCATCTAGTTGTTTAGGATAACCTTTACCATCTAAACGTTCATGATGTTGCTCGACTACATTGCACACTAGAGCGGGTAAATCTGGACTCTCTTTTAGTACAGCGATACCCAAATCAACATGGTTTTTCATCACATCATACTCTTCAGGGGTAAGCTTGCCTGGTTTGTGCAATATTTCTTCCGGGATTAATACTTTTCCAATGTCATGCAAAAATGCACCCAGAGCCAGCTGTTCAATAATTTCACGATCAAATGCTAAGTGTTTAGCAAGCAGAGTCATTAAAATTGATACATTCAGGGAATGCTCTACTAAATATTCATCTTTAATACGTAAGCGGGTCATACATGCCAAGGCATCTTGATTTCGAAAGATGGAGTCGACAATAGCATCAGTAGATTCTTTTGCTTCTAATACGTTAATTGTTTTGTGCTCGGTTAGACTGTGAAGGATTTTATGCTGTAATCCTTTTGCATCATCATAGAGTTTTCTCGCTTTGATCATCTCTTGATCTAACGATATTCTATTTCCCGTTTTTGATGTTTTTTTTAGCTCTGTATTCTCTTTGATTTCAGGAGAGTCCTTATTGCTCTTCTCTGCTTTTTTTTGCCTACTAGGATCTACGGTTAAGTGAGTAATACCTGCTTTAATGAGTTTCTGGATACTTTCTTTAGAGCTGATATAACCTTCAGACTTTACGCTGACCGATTTACCTTTTGTTCTAACAGACAAAACATACATGCCAGTTTTAAGCTGATTGACTGTTATTTTTTGCTCTAATGGCTCTGTGGGAATACTCATATGTAAATTGCTCAAAAGTTGCAGTTCGTAAATAAACTATTGGAGAAGAAGCTTTGCAAGGAGGTAAGCTCTGATATTTAATGATAGTCTAAGTTACTGACTTGTCACTTTTATATCGATTTATTGATTGTTAATGAGGGGGATACTCGTTCTTCGTATTAGCTGCCAAGGTTGTTTTTGAGAATACAATCTTACACAAACAATTGCTAATTCCTGTTGCTGTTAAATTTATTATGTGGGCTATTATTTTTCATGTAGTTAAGACATCAAAACTAAGTTATATATAAGAAATATAGTTAATGCTGGTGTCATCTTTTTGTCGATAAAATGGATCCTATTAGTCTTATTGTCAAATTTACGTTGATTTACGTTGATTTACGGGAGGAGGAGGCCGTTTTGATGCGTTTAATATCGAACACTTAGGCACGTATTTTGCTTTTATGAAGTTGTTTAGAATTTAATACTTCATGGAGTGAATTGATGAAAAGTAAAATACTCGTATTATTAATGCTAGCGCCACTGCATTTTGTATCGATAGCACAAGATACTGAAGAGTTTTCAGGGCAAGTAACGGATATTTTTGTTGATAAATCGGAACTGATTAAAATAGGCGTTACAGAAACTGAGGACGCGCCACTAAATTGTTATAGCGATGAAACGTCTTCTTGGCAGCTGCATTTCAATGCTGAGATGCCTTACTCAAATAAATGGTTTGATATTTTAAACCTAGTGAGAACCACACGAGAGCTAATTAAAATAGGTTATACACCTAATAGTGACTCAAGCTGTGCTATTGAATATTTAGCGTTAATGAAAGCAAAGGATTACGGTAATGGCGAAGTACCCCTTGATGGTTTAACGCGTACAGGTAACTTTGGTAATATTGCCTTAAATGGGACTAATGACTTACATGATAATAGTTATGCCGCAAATGGTTTCTATAGTGCAGACGAAGCTTATTCAGCGTTTGATGGCTTTAATTATACCAAGCAGCTAAGTACTGGTGTGGGTGAAAAAACTAACCGTGGTATCTGGTTGATTAGAAAAGATATTAAAGAGTATCCAGATGACAAATACTGGTTGCAAGTAGAATTTAACGAGATTGTTAATGTATCTGGCTTTAGAGTTGTGGTGAGCGAAAAAGGGGTTGAATTAGGCCGCAGCCCAAAACATATCATTATACAAAGCTCTGATAACGGTGAAAACTATGTTGATCAGGAAACGTTTAGATTAAGCAAATTAGCTGACCAACGGATTAATTTAACTGAAAAAGCAGAATTTAAGTATTTCAGAATATTAATCGAGTCTAATTGGGGAGACACATTTATCGAAATTGACGAGCTAGAAATTTATGCCAACTAACAATATAGCAGGGTGCTGCTTCATTTTTATGTAGTTATGTGAGCTGTGTGAGTTAACTGAGCAGGTATATACCTGCTTAGTGAATTCATTCTCAAATTACAGCAAGTGACAAGTTAATCCATAACCCTTGCTTTTACCGATGAAAAGCTAAATACACTAACAAGAAAGCTGACAAATAATTTTAACGGTTAGAGTCGAGGGCTAAAAATCAATTTAATAGTACAAACAAATTAAACTCTTCCGATTTAGTCCATATATCGTGTAGCTTGGCAAACTCATTCATTTCTCGAGGTGATACATTGTCATTATCATTGATTGATTTTTCAGACAAATAATTTAAGCGCTCAAATTCTTGGGCATTCATTTAACCATATTTCCTTCAGGTAAAAGTATTAAAAGTTTAAAGTAGAAACGTTTAGTTGTTTATACCGAAATGGTAGCGACTAAATAGAAATTTTAATATGGCTAAACTGTCCAACTGTAAATTTTTTTGTTAATAAACAATAGCTAAAGTATTAATCAAATAAGAGCTACATAGTGGACGTTAGCGTAATAAGATATAATGAGTAAATTACCTCATTAACTTGCTGCAGATGTGGCAAAAGGTAGTAACGTGCATGGGCGATGGCAGAGTTAAATATTGATAAATTATTTCAGCAGGACTATTTAATGCCGACCTCTAATATTCTTAGGATTTTTGCCTTTATCTCAACATTAACTGTTTTTTGAGTAAGTGAAACTGTTGGCTTTTGTTCCTGCTCCGATAATTCTAACCAACTATTTTGTACATTAAATATAGTATGGCTGCATAGTTTGAACTTTAAGGTCTGAGGGGATATTTTAGCCAAGCCTCACATCAACCAAAGCGGAACAAGACGTATAAATGAAAATATTTTTACTGACACATGAACGTGAATTGCATAGAGCAACCAATACTGGCTCTCTTGCTATCGAATGTTCTAATGAAATTGTTGATCGTATACTTTGGTCAAGGGTAAACCCTGATAAAAACCTTATTCGACTAATAGAAAATAATGAAGCAATATTATTATATTCGACGGGAGAATCCACACCGGCAGTACCTTCAGCAATGTCGTCGGAATTGCCACCAGTAATCATTGAGAAATATGAAAACATTATTATTATTGATAGTACATGGCAGGAAGCCAGGAAAATCTTCAACCAAAGCGCATATTTAAAAAAGGCACCAAAATTCACCTTAAAAACAACAAGTGACTCTTTATACAAACTTAGGGCTAATCAACCTAAAGGTGGTTTATGCACCATAGAATGTATAATTGAAGTGTTAAGAGTGAAAGGGGAAAATAAATTGGCATCAGAATTATCCTTAAAATTTGAGCAATTCAATGGTTAGCTATTAAACAAAAATATTGTGCCAAGTTGCGTTTTAGAAACTCAGCAAGGTTTCTGGACCTCTGTTCATTGGCATTTAAGTTGAAGCTGAATTTTTAAATTCAGCTTTTAAGTAAGGTAAAAACTCTTCTGTCACTTTAGACAGACCTTTATTTTCAAGAAAAAGTGCATTTACGGAAAATTTTAATGGCGGGTCAAAAGAAGCAATGGCAATATTATCGGCTAAATTTCCTTGAGCAGTAAAACGATCTACCACACAAATACCAGCACCCTGAGCAACTAATCTTGCGGCAATAAAGTAGGTTTGTACTTTAATCAATGACTGTAATTTGATGCTTTCTTTCATCATCCTAGTCCATAACAAATCACCTAATGGGCCACTGTGGCTGATATCTATATATTCAAAATCTTTAAGCTGGCTAAGTGTTAAGATTTCAGGGCAATCTGGGAATCTCGCTTTGGGGTAAACAATCACTAATTCTGATTGTGCTAACTCTATAGAAGAAACTCCAGGCATATTGTTGGGTTCAAATAATATTGCTAAATCACATTTATGCTCTAATAAGCTTTGCATTACTGCTTCGTTATGCACAGTGTGCACATTAAAATTAACCTGCGGGTGTACTTTGTGATATTTCGCTATTGCGCTGGGAATAACGTCAAAACCTAGAGCTGGCGTGCCCCCAATACTGATCTGACCGTACTCTGACTTATTAATATTGTCAGCGGTATTTTTTATAGAGCGCATTTGCTGATAAATTTTATCAACTTCATCGAAAAGCATTTCAGCTTCATCGGTAGGAATTAAGCGGCCTTTAACTCGTTTAAATAAATCAAAACCTAACTGCATTTCAGCATGAGACAATACCTTACTTACTGAAGGCTGTGATACATGCAGTATTTTTGCAGCATTTGTTATTGAACCGGTAGTATAGATAGCATGAAAAATTTCGATATGTCTTAACCGCATCTTTGATCCTTAGTGATAGCAACCGAATCTATTAAATATAAAGTAACGTCTAGTCGACTGCTAAGCTACTGCACTTTTTTATTAAAGCCATAACCTAAGGTTATAGGATGGATTTAAGGAAATAAAGGCGCTAAGCTTTTTTATTGTTATGGATTTGTACAAATTATTGAATTGGGGAGAGAACACTGAGTATATTTTTTAGTTGAACATACTCAGTGATAGTGGACTAGCTGGTAACAAACGGCAGGCTTAAATAAAGCTGGATAACAAGAGCATTAGTAATATCAATGAAAAAAGCGCCGACTAAAGGTACCACCAAAAATGCTTGTGGTGATGGACCATGACGGGCAACCAGTGACTCCATATTGGCAACAGCAGTTGGCGTTGCTCCTAAACCAAAACCACAATGACCACCAGCAATGATGGCTGCGTTATAATTTTTGCCCATCACTCTAAACGTTACAAAGTAAGCAAATATCATCAACACAACAGCTTGAACCAGAATGATGACTATCATAGGGCCAGCTAAGTTTGCCAGTTCCCAAACTTTTAATGACATCAAGGCTAACGCTAAGAATATAGATAACGCCATGGTGCCCCATAAGTCGATACAAGCCCGGCTGATGGTATAACGTTTTGAAAATTCGCATATATTAGTCGCAAAAACGCCAAATAATAGTGGTAATAAAAAGGCGGGTAAGACAATGTCAGCGGCTTTTAACTCAAGGTAAACCACATGGCCGACAGCCATACATAATAAAATAATGAAGAGGGTTTCCATCATCTTTTTTGGCGTAACTAAATCATGGTCTTCAGGGTTAAATGTTACTGTGTCATCTAGCTCTTCATGAAATTCATCTGCTTTGAGGTTATAGCGACTAATAAGCCTTTTGCTCACCGGACCACCCACTAAACCGCCTAACACCAAACCCAAGGTTGCTGCCGCCATTGCTAGTTCAAAGACACCAGAGGACATACCATATTCAGCAATAAATAAGTCAGCGTAAGTTGCGCCATTGCCATGTCCGCCAGATAAGGTTACCGAGCCACCAATTAAGCCCATTAACGGATCCATACCTGCGCCAATTGCTAAGGAAACCCCGATAGCATTTTGTACGAGTAAATAAACTGTGGCGAGACCGAGAAATAAAATGACTTTAGGACCCCCTTTAAGGAGTAAGGAATAACTGGCTCCTAAACCGACAGTGGTAAAAAACACTGTCATTAGTGGATTTTTAAAACTCATATCAAAATGAAGGTGGAAATCAAAAAAGCTATGGGCAATGGCTGCTAAAATTGAAAATAGCAGACCGCCAACAACGGGTTCAGGAATATTATTATTACGTAAAAAAGCAACTTTGCTATTACAGAAATACCCTGAGAAGAGAATAATTAACGCAACTACGAGCGTTTCTAATACGCCGACATTTATTTCCATGGATAAGCTCACTCTATTGTTATTATTTCAACCAAATAGACCCTGTAATACTGTAATTGACAGTAAGGATCTTTTGGCTGATTATTTTTTTGTTGGCAGTTTATATCGCATTCAATACCAAGTACATTAATTAATTGACCACTTAGCAAGATTTAGAAGGCTTAGAGGCAAGGCATTGATTGCAGAGAATGGTTTTCCCTTGTCGAAAATAATAACGACGAATGTAAGCCTTTTAAACTCGCCCTTTGGGAGTTTATTAGCAATCTAATAACAGCTAAAAATTAAAGAAATATAGAATAACTATGTTTAAATAATTTTTCTTGTTTTAAGCTTGCTAACACAACTCTAAGTTGCCAAATTCATTAGTGTAATTGTTCTGTTTTTACGCATAGCTATTATTACTAAAAAGTACAATTACATCTTATTTAATACGCTTTCAAGGGATTCAACTTCACGAATACAGTCAATTGTTAAGTCATTATCAGCGCCGCTAATAGTGTAGATAGCAACCCTCGGTAAACTGTTGTAGTCAAAATGATTAGTAAAGTAATAACCACCGGTATCATGCACCATGACATAATCATCAGCTTCTAGTTTTGGTAGTGACTGAGCAACGCAAATCAAATCGCCAGCAAAACAACAAGGACCAGCAACATCTGTTGTTACTACCTCTGAATTTTGTTCGGTCTTTTCTTCACCACGGCTTGTATAACCAGTAACACGAATTGGCCATGATTTAGGCAAAAAAGAAGTTCTGGTAAGGATTTGTGCACCCGCATGAGTCGTGGCTATATGACGGCCACCAGAGTTTTTAGTATATTCAACTCGAGTAATGATAACGCCATTTTTAGCCACAATAGCACGACCAAATTCTGTTTTTACTTGATATTTATCTGTAAAGAGTAAAGGTACTTCTGCTTTTAATACATCAGCATAATCTTTAAAACTTGGTTTTATTTCATCTGAGCTAAAGTTAACCGGTAATCCGCCACCAATATCTAACCGAGTGACTTGTTGGCTACCGATAAACTCATTAATCTCTTCAGCAAGATCAGTAATGATTTTAACACCGTTTGCCATTAACGATAGCTCACAACCTTGCGAGCCAGTATGGGTATGAATACTTTTTAGCCAAGGACGAGCTTGATAAATTTCAATAAGTCTTTGACGATTGTCACCATCAACTAAGGCGTAGCCAAATTTTGAGGTAGCAGTTGCGGTACTGGTTGAACCAATTTTACCGGCACCGATTTGTGGATTAACACGAAAACCAATAACCGATTTAGTATTAGGGAAGTCACGTATTAATCTATCAACACGTGCTAACTCTTGTAAGTTGTCAATGTTAATTGAAATACCATTTTCTATACAAGTACGTAAATCTTGTACTGTCTTAGCTGGAGAATCAAAAATAATATCTTCAGTGTTATAACCCGCTGCACGGGCAATGATTAATTCACCTGGACTGGCAACTTCTGCACCCATGCCATACTCACGTAATGATGCTAAGACCTTAACTAAGGCATTCGCTTTTACTGCAAAGGTATGAAAGAAGTTGGCTGGAAAAGCTTGATAGACATCATCAACAGTTTTCTTTAATGCATCTAAGTCCATTACGCCGATGGCAGTTAAATTTTGATCAATGACATTTGCTTCAATGGCTCTGGCAATAATATTTTGTTTTCTGCTCATATTGGTATATTTCTTTGTTTGATGACTACCGTTATGTCATTGATGACAAAGGGCAGTACTTGTTAGATAACTTTAAGATAGTGCAGCTAGATCAAAATGGATAATAGCTAATGTTAAGGGGGTAATAACTTAGGGTTATGTGTTGCTGTTTTATTGGCTTTAGGACTAAAAGTACTGATGTTATATAGCTGATGGCATGCCACAACATTAGGTTATACCTTTGTCAATTAAATGAATTTGCCTGAAAAAGACCTACTCGCTAGGCTTTTGTATATAGCCGTGCTTCTTTAGTAATGAATGTATTTTAGAGGAGTTTATTAAAATAAGATGAAGGTAAATTATTGTGAATATTGCGACCAATGTAGAGTTATGCTGTTATATAAATGAAAACTACACTAGAGAAGATCTAACTGCTTTTGAACGTTTTTCATCACAATTATTTCTCCGTTTACATAGTGATGATATGCAAATATTATCCATTGACCAACGTTTCCAAATGGCACTGTCATTATGGCAATCATTTTCATGTCGCTCAGCGAATGAAAACAAAGTAGTCATAGAAAATAGAACGCAGCAAGATGTTTTGGCTGACAATTGTGTATTGCATATTATTACCGATGATAAAGCTTTTCTTGTTGATTCAATCTCAGCGTTATTAGTTGCGCAAGGTTATAAAATCAACCTATTTTTACACCCAGTGATCAACCGTGCACAAATTAACGACTTTCAAGCACAGTCAAGCCCGATAGGTGATGAGTCGGTTCTATATATTGAGCTGGCTAGCCAACTTGACACTGTTGCCATTGGCACTTTGGTTGAACAAATACAAGATCTACTCTCTCAAATTACTAAGGTGACTACTGATTGGCCCTTGATGACGGCTAAAAGTCAAAATGTGAGCCATTATTACAATCCCTTTGCCAATGTTGCTGAAGCTAAATCATTTTTGTCTTGGCTTTGTCACGATAATTTTGTTTTTTTGGGTTATTGCTCATTCACTGTATCAGCACAAAATGACTATCAATTAGGCCAATATAACTATGGTATCTTTCGCAATAATACCAATGAAATAAATATCGAAAGTCATAGGGCAAGTAACGGTGCTGGCGTAGTAAATGATGAAGAATTAAAGCCGAGTAATACTGAATTTCATTCTTTCATTGCATCAGACGCGTCCTTGATGGTGAGTAAATCTAATGTAAAGTCTACAATCCACCGTAGTGATTATTTAGATTTAGTTAACGTAAAAGAGTTCTCAGCGGACGGTGAGGTTGTTGCTATACATCAGTTTATTGGCTTGTTTACTCAAGTAGCGAACAACCTGAATCCTAAAAAAATTCCTTTTTTGAGCCATAAACTTGAGTTAGTACTACAAAGTCTTGCGGTGAGAAAAGACAGTCATGATTATCGAAATTTTGTTCATATTCTTGCTTCACTACCTAAAAGAGAATTATATGAAAGCAGTGTTGAACAATTACTTACCCTTGCTAAAGGTATTCATCAACTTAATGTGAGAAGTAAGCCCGGCACATTTATCAGAGAAAGTGAATTTAACACCCAAGTCTCTGTGTTGGTATTTGTCTCAAAGGATGCTTTTTGTACCGACCTACGTGATGAAATAGAGCGGGAGTTATCGAAAACTTATCAAGGGCAGATATTATCGCGACGCTCAATGCTCAATGATAGCTACCTAGCCCAGTGGCACTTTATTGTTGAAAAATCTGAACAATTAGTCAAAGTCCCTAATGTTGAAGCGTTAATTGCCAGTATTGAAGCTAAGACACAAAGCTGGACAGAAAGCTTACATAACTTGATAACTCAGTTATGGGGGGGCGAGCGAGCAAGTCAGATAATTAAGAAATATGAAAATGGTTTCTCCAAGAGCTATTGCGAACAATTTTCAGCTAAACAAGCGATTAGTGCCATTACAAATTTGGAAAAATTAGATGAACAGAGTCCATTTCAATTTCAAATAGTCCGTGCTTCAAAGGGACTGAAAAACACCTTAGTGCTAAACATTTATACCCTAGCACAAGGTATTGCCTTAAGTGATTCTATTCCTATTTTAGAAAATTTTGATTTTAGGCCATTAGATGAATTCAGCTTTAAAGTAACAATGGCAGGTCAAGTCAGTTCAGTAAATAATCTGTACAGCTATACGCTTGAGTACCCAGATAGTGAATTAGATATAGAAGCTATAAAAACTAACCTAGAGCAAGCATTGTCAGAAGTTTGGTTGGGTAATATTGAAAATGATGGTTATAACAAATTGCTATTATCGGCCAATATGAACATCAGACAAATTGTTATTATTCGCGCTTATGGCAAATATTTACGTCAACTAGGCCTGGGCTACTCAGAAGAGTATTTTCAGCAAGCGTTGATCAACTACCCAGATATTGTCCATGGGCTGATTGAATTATTTGAATCACGTTTTGCCTTAACAGCGAAAGATATTAACGAACGTGAAGTAACGTCAGATGAAATACAAGCTGAGTTGTTACAAGCGTTAGCCATGGTAGAAAAAATAGATCATGATCGAATTCTTCGTAATTTCATTGCCGCAATCTCTGCCACCGTTAGAACAAACTTTTATCAATTGTCAGCTACTGGAGAGCCAAAAACTTACTGCTCCTTTAAAATTCTCAGTGGTGAAATAGATGATGCACCTCAGCCTAGACCGTTTGTTGAAACTTTTGTCTACTCACCTCGTGTTGAGGGTGTACATTTACGTTTTGGCTTAGTATCTCGCGGCGGCTTACGTTGGTCTGATAGACGAGAAGATTTTAGAACTGAAGTACTTGGTTTGGTAAAAGCACAACAAGTAAAAAATGTAGTCATTGTGCCACAAGGCGCAAAAGGTGGTTTTGTACCTAAACAGTTACCTGTTAATGGCTCACGTGAAGCCATTACTGCAGAAGCAATAACATGTTATAAGATTTTCATCTCGGCGTTATTAGACCTAACTGACAACAATACCTCTGAGGGTATTGTAAAACCAAAAGAGATTATTTGCTTCGATGGAGATGATAGTTATTTAGTGGTAGCCGCTGATAAAGGAACTGCGACCTTTTCTGATATAGCCAATGGCTTAGCCAATGATTATGGTTTCTGGCTGGGAGATGCTTTTGCTTCGGGTGGTAGCGTTGGTTATGATCATAAAAAAATGGGCATAACAGCTAAAGGTGCTTGGGTTTCTGTGCAACGCCACTTTAGAGAAATGGGCATTGATGTACAAAAAGATGAGATCAGTGCTATTGGTATTGGTGATATGTCGGGTGATGTCTTTGGTAATGGCATGTTGTCGTCTAAAGCAATTAAATTGGTTGCTGCTTTTGACCACCGTGATATTTTCATCGACCCTAACCCCGATGCGCTATTAAGTTATGATGAGCGCAGCAGGCTATATAACCTTGAACGTTCGTCATGGCAGGATTATGACAAATCGTTAATGTCTACTGGTGGTGGTGTCTTTAGCCGATCGGTAAAACATATTCCATTAACGGCAGAAATAAAACAGCTACTTAATATAAATGACAAAATAACCAAGCTATCACCAAATGAGTTGATACGTTGTATATTGAAGTCGACAGCCGATTTACTTTGGTTTGGTGGTATTGGTACTTATGTTAAATCCAGTAATGAAATTAATACCGAAGTTGGTGATAAAAGTAATGATGGCTTAAGAATCAATGGCAACGAATTGCAGTGCAAAGTTATTGGCGAAGGTGGAAATTTGGGCTGCAGCCAATTAGCTAGAATAGAATTCTCTAAAGGCGGTGGTAAAATCAATACCGATGCAGTAGATAACTCTGCTGGTGTTAATTGTTCTGACAATGAAGTAAATATTAAAATTTTGCTAAATGGTTTAGTTGATAAAGAAACGATGACTAAGCCGCAGCGTGATGCTCTTTTAGGAGAAATGACAAGCGAAGTTGGTACTATGGTCTTGCGTAATAACTATTACCAAGCGCAGGCATTGAGTATTGATGAGACCAATAGTCAATTTCACTTTGATAGCTTTACTCGTTTAACTCAATATCTGGTGAATAGTGTTGACTTAAATCGTGAGTTAGAATACTTACCTGACGACGAAGAGCTACAAGCAAGGCATAACGCTCAACTAGGACTAACAAGGCCTGAGTTAGCGGTATTAATGGCTTATTCAAAGATGGATGTCCACAATGCTTTATTACAAGAGAAAGCGTTAATTACGGATAAGTATTTTGAAAAGTATTTATTAGCTGCTTTCCCTAGTGCTTTAGTGAAAGACCATACTCAAGCGATTACTGAACATCCTTTAGCTAAGCAAATTATTGCGACTAGTGTCGCCAATGAAATCTTCAATAGAGGTGGCATTCACGCTGTTAGAGAGCAAACAGGCGCAACAATAGCCGAAATTGTTAAAGCATTTATTATCGCAAAAGAAGTTTTTTCTCTTGATGATATTTGGCGTGAAATTGAATCACTGCAAGAGACAGTGTCAGCGGACATTCAAATAAAACTCTTGGTGGAAGTTCAACGTTTTTATCGCCTGATGGCTATTTGGTTTATTAATCATGCCAATGTTGATGAGAGTATTGAAACAATAGTACAAAGGTACTCTCCAGGGATAAATACATTACAGCAGCTTAATGGTGATGAAATCACTTTGCCATTTTCACCAGTAGATAAATCGCTTTATCAATTAGAAAATGAGGCCGATGGATTGATAATAGTGAATAAAATCCATCAATTGAAGGTATCTAGCGTGGTTTTTTGTGACATTGTTAAAACTGCTTTTGAATTGAACTTACCGGTAGACAAAATACTACCTTGTTATTGCCAAGTGAGTAAATTGCTAGGACTTGCATGGTTAATCGAGCAAACGGAAAAAGTACAAACTAAAGATCATTGGTCAAGATTAGCTCGCTTTAGTTTACTGCTTGACTTACTTGAACTTCGTGAAAAGCTTGTTGTTGCTATTGTGAACAGTAACCCGAGTGTATCACCTGATAGTGCAATTGAGCTTTGGGCGACCAATAAAGCTTCTGAACTAAATAGAGTCTCAAGAGTGATTGACGATTTGAAATCGGCGGGTAGGGTGCATATTGACAAATTGTACTTTGCTAATCGACAAATACGCGCATTACTTGCTTAAAATGGCTATAGAAAAACAACCTCAAGATGCAGGGTTCAGTCGTCCTGAAACGAGTTTCTTGTCGTTGTTTGTCTAGGTATAGCTCTTTCATAAATTATAAATAGCTAAAGTACTTAGTCTTAATGATAGTCTTGCATTTACTGGTAACAGTGGCTGCAAGGCTATTTTAAGTAAGGCCTATAGTCGGTAATCTGGTATTTTTTATTTAGCTGTTCTAACAATACTTTGTTGTTCTTTAAGTAAACATCAAATTCTTTAATGATATTCGGGTGTTTTATTGTTGATAAATGAAAACCGTAAATATCGTATTTATAACTTGTATCTATAACAATTGTATCAGAGGGTTTACCCAGCTCTTCTAGGTAATAATTGATAACACTTGGCTCTATGTCGATACTGTCAATATGTCCCATTATAAGTTGTTGCACCAACATCTTTGTTGAGGCATCTTCATATAATTTAATTTGACCACTTTTAATTTCATCTATCCAAGTTGTTGGATAGAAACCAAGTAAGGTACCAACAGACTTGAGCTCAGGTTTGTCTTTGTTAAGCGACGACTTTAGAACTGAAGTACCAGCAATAAGCCAAACAGATGATTGGCTAAAAGTTAATTTTCTGCTTGTTGAGTCATCGGCATACCAGCGCGGATTATCAGGGTATTTAAAATCAATTTTATCTTCAATTAACCACTTTTCAAATCGTTTTATCGGTAAGGGTAAATAGGTGAATGTATAGCCCTTAGAGGCAGCAAAAGAGTCCAGTAATTCTCTTGAATGGGTCTCTCGATCTGATTTGAATTCAAATAGAGGGTAATAATATATGTCTTCAACGCCAATAATAAATTCTTGGGCCTGTAAACTTTGAAGATAAGTCAGTGTTGTTAAAAAAAATATAAAGCAATTAATTATTTTATTTTTGAGATTCGATTTTTTCATTTCTGTGTCAGTCATACTTTTATATAGGCACCTAATAAAGAGTGTTTTTATTGCATAAAAATTTCATCATAAACGTTACTTTTAGTAATTATAGGTGATTACGGGTAGTTGAAGTATGGCTACTATTTCGTATTTTTTCTTGAATTATGGTTAATTTTAATTCCCTTTATTATTTATAGCTACAAAAAAAAATTTATAATGATTTTAAATTGGAAATTATATGACTTTATAAATTAAACTAAATAGTAGTGTAAATGTCTTTAAGGTCAATGTCTAAAGGGGTTAACCAATCTCTATCTATCGAGTCGAAGCAATAAAATTTTATGATAATAAATTTATCTATAACCTCAGGTTATGGGACGGCAATAAAGCGTCAATTGTTAAAAGTGTAATTAACCTTCATGGTTAATGTGAATCAAATGAAACTAAATGATCAGGCCAACATTAAGTCTGACTAATTATAAAGCAAGCGAAATTACAATGGTGAATATCATGAAAGATAGAGCAATGTTTACGTTAAAATTATCACACTTGAGTTTATGTGTCTTAACAGCACTTACCTCACAAGCTGCATTTGCTGCAGAGAAATCAGAAGTAAAAGAGGAAGAAGTTGAACGTATTTCAGTCATTGGTAGTAATATCAAACGTGCAACGGATGTAAGTACCTTACCTGTAACAGCAATGACAGCCACAGATATTGAAAATACTGCTGCAATGACAGGTGATGAACTCCTTCGCTCTATCCCACAAATGGGTTCAGTTAATTTTGGCGAAACAACAGGCTCTTCTGGTGTCAATGATGCTCGTGGTGATGTTGGCTCATTCAACTTACGTGGCTTGGGTGCTGGTAATACCTTGGTACTACTTAATGGTCGCCGCATGGTAAACCATCCAGGTACACAATCAAAAAAGGGTGCTAATAAAGTGCCTGTTAACACAGTTAACTCGAATACCTTACCTGTTTCAGGTTTACGTTCGTTAGAAATATTGCGCGATGGTGCTGCAGCGATTTATGGCTCTGATGCTATTGCCGGTGTGGTTAACTATGCACTTGATAGTGAGTATGTTGGTAGCAAAGTAAGCCTTAGATACGGCCAATCTCAAGGTACACCGTTGAATGAAACTACTTTTAGTTACTTAGGTGGTTTAGAGCTTAACGATGGACTGTCTAACTTAGTTGGCTCAGTCACTGTGTACAACCGAAATGGTATGATGGCAACAGAGCGTCCTTATTCTGCTAGTCATGACAGACGTGAGTATCCGGGTTTACCTGAAGAATTTGTTGGTGATACGCAATTAGATAACCGTAGTACAGATACACCTTGGGGCGAATTTAGTTCTGACACTTTAGGTAAATTTCATTTACAACCCGATACCATGTCTGGTTGTGTTGATTCACCACTTGATGTTGACGGTGTTTGTGTTGATAAGGGTAGTACAGGTAGAGATATACGTTTTGATCGTGGTACTACGCGTCCACTCTCTTCAGATGTAAAAAGACTTAACTTATATACCCATTTTACCCATGAAATTAACGAAGACTTAGAGTTTTTTGCTGAAGGTATTTATTACCAAGCAGAACTATCTAATCAATCAGAGCAAAATCATGGTGGTAGCAAACATCAATTTAAGGTTGCAGCTGACGCCTTTTACAATCCTTTTGGCGAAGAAGTTATTGTGCGCAAGTACCGCCCAGTTGATGTAGGTCCTAGATCAGTTGTTGTTGACGATACGAGTTTTAGAGCACTTGCTGGTCTTAAGGGGTATATGGGAGACTGGGAGTGGGAAAGTGCTGTATTTTATAGTGAAGCTGAAACTAACGATACCAGTACACGTGTTGATGTAAATGCTTTTGAGAAAGCGGCTAATAGTACTGATGCAGCGACAGCCTACAATGTTTTTGGTGGCGCTGATGTTAACAACCCAAATACTATTGGTAATATACCACTAGTTTCATCTGCAATCAGTGACCAGTTTATGGTTAATGCTCATGTAGATTCAAAAACTAGTTTAGCCTCAGTTGATTTTAAAGCAACGAACAGCGAGTTTTTTGAAATGCCTGCAGGTGATGCTGGTATTGCGGTGGGTGTTGAGTTTCGTCGTGAAACCTATTCAAGTGACCGTGATCAATATGTTGATGGTAGTAGACCATTTACTGATGCCTATGGCGTAGTTAATGACAGCTCTTTATATGGTAGTAGTGCAACGTCTGACGCTAGTGCTAGTCGTAATATAGGCTCGGCTTATGCCGAAGTTATCTTGCCTTTGCTTGACCGTGGTGATCAGTATGCAGAAGTACAACTTGCAGGTCGATACGAAAACTTCTCAGATGCTGGTGATGCTTTCAAACCTAAAGTTGCTGTGTTTTATAAACCGACAAACTGGGTAAGTTTACGCGCATCTTATGCCGGTGGATTTAAAGTACCTGGCTTACAGCAAAGTGCTGATAATAGCAGCATGCCACGTCGTAGTAGTAAGTATGACCCTGTACTTGATGACAGTTACGCTATAATTGATAACCGTTTAGGTAATTCAGATTTAGAATCTGAAGACAGCGTGAACACATCGTTCGGTATTATTTTTGAGCCAACAGATACTTTAACATTTACTATTGATGCCTGGAATATTGAACAAGAAAATCTTGTTTTCTTAACACCTTATGACACAGTAATTGCTTATGATTATGTATTGCAGCAACAAGGTTCAAGTGAGCCTACGGTAATTCGTGGTGCAGATGGTACTGTAAGTGAAGTGCGAAACAAATATCAAAATGCTTCAAAACAAGAGCTATCAGGTATTGATTTTGGCATAGTATATGATTTCGAAACTGGCTTTGGTGATTTTCAATTTAATGTCAATGCTGCGTATTTAGCTAAATATGATGTTTCTGTCGATGAAACCTCTGCCAAAGTACTTGCTGCACAGCAAGACTTAGCAACTTACCCTAATCTTGAAAACGTAACAGTTAAAGGTGTTGGTGACCAAATTTTACAAGATGGTAGCCCAGAATGGCGTGCGAAGAGTTCACTTAACTGGAAACTGAATGGTTGGGGAGCAGGTGTTAGTGTTGATTATGTGAGTGAATTCATTGATACCAGTACTGATGTTAAAATTGATGATGAGAAAGTATTTTTACCAATAGATAGCTTCACTACTGTTAATATCTATGGCTCTTATAGATTCTCAGATGGCGGCATGTTAGATGGTTCAAACATAAGAATTGGTATTAGAAATATTGCTGATGAAGAGCCACCGGTAGCAGATAACTACTGGCATGGTTATTCAGGTGATTATCATTCAAACCGTGGTCGTTACATGTACATGAACTTGAGCAAAACTTTTTAAGTTTCTAGAAAACACTCCAGAAGGTTTGGTAAATACCCGCTACCAATCAAAGAGCAGGATTTCAGTGGGAATTAAAATGGCTGTAGACAAGTAAAATAAGTAAAGAATAGTTATTCTCTGTTTTGTTTATTTAACGCGGGGTAAAGTCATTTTAACCCCATCGAAGAAGCGCTTGAGCAACATGACTTCATCGTTACTGTGACTTACAATGGAATAACCATTCTTTCATCACAGCGCCTTGAATTAACATTGCTCAAGCTCTCTGAAACCTGGATCTTGAATGGTAACGGGTATAATCCCATGGCTCGGCTAGTTAACTTTAGTCGAGCCATATTTCCTTTCTCACGCTCGTTTATTAAGAACTCATTATGAAAAATATATTTAAAAAATCACCCTTATTATTTTCAGTATCACTCTCGGCATTATTTTTAGTTGCTTGTTCGACACCACAAACATCGGTTGAAGAAATAAAACCACCAGTTTCAAATACAGCGACACAAAATACTCCAACAGAGTCTGCAGCGGTTATCAAAGTACACTCTCAAACAAATAAACCTACAATCTCGAATACTTATCCTCAGTGGTGTAATAGCGGCGTGGTAACACTAACCAGTGATTTTGCTGCGGGTAGAATGGATGAATGTAAAGAAGTCGGTAAAAATGAATATTTTATTACCTTAGTTCCTGAAAATACCCCGATTAATTCTAGTCCTTGGTATGCTTTTAAAATTCAAGCGAAACAAGCGACAGAAATAACGATCACCATGAAGGTACGCGGTGATAAACATCGTTACCCACCAAAAATTAGTCGTGACGGTAAAAGCTGGCAACTACAAGAATATAAACTAAAAGGTGAACGCTTGATAATGAAAGTTAAAGCGACTCCAGAGCCAATTACCATTGCTGCACAAGAAATAATAAATAATCAGTATTATGTTGATTGGGCAGAAGAGCTCACAGCAAACAATAGCTTTACTCAAACTATTTTAGGAGCATCGACTCAAGGTCGTCCTATTTACAAAATAGAAAGTAGACACGAGAATACTAACGAATGGGTAGTTATTTTAGGTCGACAACATCCACCTGAGATTACCGGTGCTCTGGCTTTATTTCCATTTGTAGAGACCTTGTTATCAAGTAGCGAGCTGAGCAAATACTTCCTAAATAAATATAATGTACTTGTTATTCCTAATATAAACCCAGATGGTGTTCATGCGGGTAATTGGCGTAGTAATGCTAACGGTGAAGATTTAAATCGTGATTGGATTGACTTTACTCAGATTGAAACTAAGTTAATCAATGACTATTTACAGGGACTTGTAGCACAAGGGCAAAAAATTAAGTTTGCGGTTGACTTTCATTCGACTAAAAATGATGTTTTTTATACTATGCCAGTAGATTATGGCGTTGAAAAATCGTATTTTGTTAGGCATTGGTTAGGTGAGCTTGACAGACAGATGCCTAATTTTAATGTGGTATTAAAGCCAGGTAACAATCCTGGTCAGGGTGTATCAAAACAATATTTTTCTGATAAATTTGGTGTTCATGCCATTACCTATGAAGCGGGTGATAATACCGATAGAACAAAAATAAGACGCATTGCATTTAAATCAGCCAATATATTGATGATTAATATGTTATCAGAAATTGATCATGACAAAGAGTAAGATAAATATGAGACTATTTAATAAAAAAGTAATAGTAATTGCCATGAGTTTGGCACTACTTTCAGCCTGCTCAACGGAAGAACAGATGGGCGAGGACCAAGAAGTTGATTTATTAATTACTAATGGCAATGTTTATACCGGTGACAATGATCAAGCCCAGCAGTTAGATGTGGCTATTTGTCAGCAAGTTATCTGTGGTTTATATCCAAGTGGAAAACACAATGTAAATGCTAACAAAATACTTGATGTAAAAGGTAAAATTGTCAGTCCAGGCTTTATTGATCCCCATACTCACTCATTAGGGGAGCTATTAAGCAAAGATAAAAATAGCAATCTAAATTATTTAACCCAAGGCGTCACTACCGTTGTTAATGGTAATGATGGTGGCGGCCCTGTCGATATTCAAGCGGTGGCAGGAAAACTTATTGTGAATGGTATTGGTACCAATGTGGCGCTATTAGTAGGCCACGGCAGTATTCGTGAACAAGTCATGGGCAGGGCAGAGCGTTTTGCTACTCCTGAAGAGCTTAAAGAGATGTCGTTATTGATGACAGCCGCAATGGAGTCTGGAGCTATAGGTTTATCAACAGGCTTGTATTATGTACCAGGTAGTTATGCTGACACCCAAGAAGTGATTACCTTAGCTAAAATTGCCAGCAAATATAAGGGTATCTATGACACCCATTTACGTGATGAGAGTACATTTAATATAGGTTTTACTGCGGCGTTAGATGAAGCGATTAACATTGCACAAAAAGCAGATATCCATTTACATTTAGCACATATAAAGGCGTTAGGTGTTGATGTTTGGGGACAAAGTACACAAGCGATTGACAAAATTGAGCAAGCCCAAGAAGGTGGTGTTTCCATTTCAGCGGATCAATATCCTTGGTTAGCATCGGGTACAAAACTGCGTAGTGCGGTTATGCCTAAATGGGTCATGGCTGACTCGACTAAAGCTTTTCATCAGCGATTAGTTGAAAAAAAATTAGCGGTAAGGTTGCAAAAAGAAATCACCGAGAATATCCGTAGAAGAGGTGGACCTGACTCTCTTTATATAACTGAATTTATGGAGGACAATTTAGTAGGCTTGAATTTACTTCAGGTTGCTGATTTAAAAGGCTTATCCGTTGTCGATACAGCTATATCTCTGGTACTTCAAAGTGATGTAAGAGTCGCATCATTTAACATGTCACCTAAGGATGTTGAAAACTTTATGGTACAGCCTTGGGTGGTGACTTCTTCTGATGGCACTAACGGGCACCCACGAAAATATGCAAGTTTCCCAAGAAAATATCAAACATATGTTGTTGAGAAAAAATTACTGGATTTAGCAACTTTTATTAACAGAAGCTCATCACAAACAGCAAAGATTCTTGGTCTTACTGATCGTGGTATTATAAAACAGGGCTATAAGGCCGATATCATCGTTTTTGATGAGCAAGGCTTTGCACCTCAAGCTGACTTTAATCAATGGAATAAATACTCTGTTGGCGTTGAGCAGGTTATTGTTAACGGCGAATTAGTGATTGAAAACGAAACGTATCTGAATACTTTAGCGGGACAATTTGTTCACTAGGCGACATACTTTGTTTTAAACCCTCACTAGGTAATATATCCGCGATAATTCACCTAGTGAGGTTTCTTGCTAAATAAACACCGTTTTAATTAGCTTCAATGAAAGTTAAATTCTACTATTAGGGATAATTAAGAAATATTTTAGAGGTTCTATGTTTTTCCTTAAAGCAGTAGCGAGCCTTATTCTTTGCACCACAACTTTCCTTTCTTATATGGCTGTAGCCAAAGAACCCTATGTGATTAAAGCTGCATTGTCACAGGAATTCAAAGAAGGTTTACATCGGCAGTATTTAACCTATGTTGCAGAACAATTAGGTATGGAAATACAAATAACAACGATGCCTTTTGCTCGTCGCATGATGGAACTAAAGAAAGGAAATTTAGATCTTATTGTCGGTATACAGTACTCTAAATTAAGAGCACAAGAATTAATTTTTATCTTTCCTGCGTATGAAAAATTATCTTTTAGATATTTTTCATTAACTCGAGATACTGAGAAGATAAAGAATAATAATGACTTAATGGGGAAAACGATAGGAGTGATACGAGGGGCTAAATACTTCCCATTTTTTGAACAAAACACCGAACTTCAAAAGTACCCATTTAACAACCTAAAAACTAGTATAGATATGTTACTACTTGGACGTATTGATATTTTTGTCCATTATGAAGAAAGTACGGCACTCATGCTTAAAACTATGAAGGTTGATCATCAAATAGCAAAAACAAATCATCAACCAAAACATAGCCACGAGCATTTTCTCGCTATATCAAAAACTTCACCTTTGGTAGCTAAAATAAAGCAGCTTGAGGAAATTGTTGAACGAGCGATCAGCCAGCAAGACTTTATAAAACTAAGACTTGAGCATTACCAGCAGCATTAATAGTGAACACCCCTTTACTGTAATACACCTCTGGCTTAGTTATAGCCAAGCACATAGCTTTCTGTCGTTTCATCAAGAATCGTAAAATAACGTATTAACGGTGCTTGTTTATCTTCTTCCACTATTTGATTAACACTTGTTGATGCTTCAAACGCTTCTATGGTTTGCTCTGCTTCTTGATTGTTATCAGTATTGTTCATTTTATATGCCTTATCTGGTCGAGTAGTAATGAGGTGATTACTCATCATCTAACCTTTTATTAAATAATAAAATGACTAAAGCTTTGCTTACCTATAAATAAGGGTTATACCCGTTACCATTCAAAGTGCATGATTTCAGTGGGAGTGAAAAGTGCTTTAGGCAAGGCATCCATTTTAAACAATGGTTACTCCCTTGGTAAAATGAATAACGCAGCATAAATCTCTTTTAACCCCATCGAAGAAGCGCTTGAGCAACATCACTTCATCGTTGCTTTGATTTATAATGGAATAACCATTATTTCATCAAAGCGCCTTGAATTGAAATAGCTCAAGCGCTCTGAAACAGGCATCTTGAATGGCAACGGGTATATACCCAAGGTTCTACTACCCGTAACTAACTATTGAGCATAAAGACTTCATTAAAAGTATCGCTTAATAATTTAACCTTGTTGATTTCTCTAGAGGCTTTTTTACTTACTAGAGATAAGTTAAATTCATAGGTACGGCTACTAGGTTTTATTATACGTATATCACCTTGATTCAGTTCTTGTTGAATAAAACTCTGGGGCATATAACCAATATATCGGCCTGATAAGATCATCGTTTTTCGGGTATCAAACTGATATGACTTAGCACTAAGGTTTAGTTTATGAAGTTGCTCTTTACCTAACATATCTATATCTATGCCAGGATGAATAGCGGCAACGTCCGCTAAATCTTGTGCTGATATGTCACTGTCTGTTTTATTATAAAATGGATGATCTTTAGCGCAACATAGAAAAATAGGCTCTGTAGAAAGAGGGGTGTAAGTTAAGCCTTCTATCTGCTGATAACTGGGGAATAGCCCAATATGCGCTTTATCTTTTAGCAGTTGTTTTTCAATATTTGAAATTGAATCCCCATCTAAAACAATATGTAAATTAGGTGAGCTGTCGTGAAGCTGTTGGATAACCTTCGCTAGTTTTTGCTGTTTACTTTTATCGAGTTGGTCGGCGCATAAAATCACTAACTCCCCACTTAACTCCTTACCAAGCGTACCAACTAATAAAGAAAAGTCGTTCAGTGAATCGAATAACTCTATCACTGCCCGGTATACGGCTTGGCCATCTTCGGTTAATGAAAATCCGCCTCTACCTCTAAGACAAAGCTTTAATTTCATGCGCGTTTCTAAATTTGACATGTGCACGCTAATGGTTGAACGAGTAATGCCTAATGCCAATTCGGCGGCGGCAAAACCGCCATGCTCAACAACAGAAGTAAAAATTCGCAATAAACGTAAGTCGTACTCAGTAGTAGGTTTAGGAATGATCGATGTTTTATTCATTTTTTGCCTAGTGCTCGTCATTAAGTTTGGTCATGGTAAAACTAAGGGTGTAATGTTTAGTATTTAACCCGAGTTTGATTTGAGTTTCAATAGGCTTAGTTGATCTTTTGTGATTCAAACAATCACGAAATCTTTATATACCTTAAAACCTCAAGATACTGAACTCAGGCTTCCTGATACGAGAATTTTGAACTAGCTTAGGTAAAGACCCTTTAATTATATATATTGTGGAGTTCCCCATGTACGGTTTAGCAGATAAGCAACTGATGAAAAATTTTTCCTACATCAATGGCAGTTGGCATAGTAGTGCCACAGACTTTGTAGTGACTAACCCTGTTGATAACAGTGAAATTATTAAGGTAAGTAACGCGGGCGTTGTTGAGACTCAACTGGCAGTGAAAGCGGCTAAAAATTCCTTAAAGATGTGGTCCGCTAAATCAGCTAATGAAAGAGCGCAATTACTGCGTAACTGGTTCAATCTAATGATGCAGAATCAAGATGACTTGGGACGTATTCTTACATTAGAGCAGGGTAAACCACTGGCTGAAGCCAAAGGTGAAATCGCTTATGGTGCTTCATTCATTGAGTGGTTTGCTGAAGAAGGTAAGCGCGTTTATGGTGATATTATTCCAGCACCATCTGGTGATAAACGCATAATTGTTATTAAGCAGCCTGTGGGTGTGGTGGCTTCTATTACGCCTTGGAACTTCCCTAATGCTATGATTGCTCGTAAAGCAGCGGCAGCATTAGCTGCTGGTTGTACCTTTGTCGTTCGCCCAGCAAAACAAACACCACTTTCAGCATTAGCTATGGCTGAGCTTGCTGAGCGAGCAGGTATTCCTGCTGGCGTATTTAATGTTGTTGTTGGCGAAGATGCGCGCGGTATGGGTGAAGTACTTACTCAACACCCTGATATTGCCAAATTTACATTTACAGGCTCAACAGGTGTCGGTAAATCATTGATTCAACAATGTGCTTCTTCGGTTAAAAAAGTTTCTATGGAACTTGGCGGCAATGCGCCGTTTATTGTTTTCAATGATGCCGATGTTGATGCGGCGGTACAGGGAGCAATGGTCTCTAAATACCGTAATGCAGGACAAACTTGTGTATGTACCAACCGTATTTTTGTTCAACAAGGAGTGCTTAAAGAATTTACTGATAAATTTACTAAAGCAGTGTCAGAACTGGTGATTGGTAATGGTTTAACCCAAGGCGTTAATATCGGTCCTATGATATCTGCTACTGCAGTTGCTGATGTTGATAAGTTGGTCAAAGACTCTATTGCCGCTGGTGCTTCTTTAGTCTGTGGTGGCAAACAAGATAGCGCTGGAGAAAACTTTTATCAGCCTACTATTTTAACGGGCGTTACCAATGATATGCCTATTGCCGCCAATGAAATTTTTGGACCAGTATCTCCTATCATTTCATTTAATAATGAAGATGAAGTTATTGCCATGGCTAATGCGACTGAATATGGCTTAGCGGCTTATTTTTACTCTCGTGATATTGGCTGTATTTGGCGTGTAGCTGAGGGCTTAGAGTTCGGCATGGTAGGTATTAATGAGGGTATTATCTCAAATACTGCTGCCCCGTTTGGCGGAGTTAAACAGTCAGGTAATGGCAGAGAAGGCTCAAAGTACGGTTTAGATGATTATTTAGAAATTAAGTATTTATGTATGGGTGGACTGGATAAATAGTCTGGCAGTCTATTGAACATACAAAATAGCATAAAAAGTTAACACAAGAAATTTGCACAAAGGAAAAGAAAATGACAAATGTAGAATTGCAATCAAGAAAAACTAAAGTGATCGCTCGTGGCCAAGGCAACATGTACCCAGTGTATGTTGAACGCGCTGAAAATTCAGAAATTTGGGATGTAGAAGGTAAGCGTTACATTGATTTTGGTACCGGCATAGCGGTATGTAACACTGGCCATAGTCACCCTAAAGTTGTCGCTGCTGTTAAAACTCAGCTAGATAAATTTAGCCATACTTGTGTCATGGTAAACCCTTATGAAGTTGCAGTAGAATTAGCAGAAAAGTTAGTCGAAATTGCACCGGGAGATTCTGAGAAAAAAGCAATATTCGTCTCTACTGGCGCTGAAGCGGTAGAAAATTGCGTGAAGATTGCCCGAGCTCATACCGGACGACGTGGTGTTATTGCTTTTAACGGTGGTTTTCATGGCCGTACTAATTTAACGATGGCGTTAACGGGTAAAATTACCCCGTATAAAAATTTATTCGGTCCATTTCCGGGTGACATTTTTCATGCCCCTTTCCCTATTGCCTGCCACGGTATCAGCATTGCTGAGTCACTAAAAGCAGTTGAAAACTTATTTAAAGTAGACATTGCGCCAACTGATGTTGCTGCCATTATTATTGAGCCAGTTCAGGGCGAGGGTGGTTTTTATCAAGCGCCGAAAGAGTTTTTACAAGCATTACGCAAAATTTGTGATGACCATGGCATTGTTCTCATTGCCGATGAAATTCAAACAGGTTTTGCCCGTACAGGTAAAATGTTTAACTTTGAATACTCAGGGGTAGAGCCAGACTTAATTACTATGGCTAAAGGCATTGCAGGTGGTTTTCCTATTTCAGCCGTCGTCGGAAAATCTGAAATTATGGATGCGCCATTACCGGGTGGTTTAGGTGGAACTTATGGTGGCTCACCGGTAGCCTGTGTTGCAGCCTTAGCAGTATTAGACATTATTAAAGAAGAAAATTTAATTGCCCGTTCAAATCAAATAGGCGCTACGTTTAACGAGCAATTATCTGCATTACAAAATAAACATCCAGATTTGATTTTAGATGTTCGAAATACCGGTTCTATGATTGCTATGGAGTTAATTTGTGATGGTGATGTAGAGCAACCTAATACACAGTTAACTCAAGCTATTATTGCTAACGCAGCTAAGTATGGCTTAGTGTTATTAGCTTGTGGCTTTTATGGCAATGTTATTCGTTTCCTTCCTGCACTTACTATCAGTGATGAAATTATGCTTGAAGGTTTAAGTGACTTTAGCCGTTTATTTGAAGAACTAGTTAAGTAAATCCTCAAAGGTGAAAATAAAATAAATAACAAAGGGTTAGACTTGTTAAAAGCCTAACCCTTTTTGGCTTTCACCTTGAGCATTGTAAAGCTAGTCTTCGAACACTGATTCAAATTGTGCACATTACCTTGGGTTATACGTCACTCATACAAAGGAATGAATCTTTTATATGCTGATTGTATATACTCGAATACAGAGAGCTTTAGTTAAAACCTATTCACCCCTATTTTTGGAACCTATATGCGACAGTTTATTTCACTCCTTTTTTTGGTAACTTTTTTATCAGGCGTACAAAATGTTAATGCCTATGAGGCACTTAGCATTAAAGGACGTCTCCTAAATGAAGCACAACAGCCGCTAAGTAATATAGCGATCACCATAAATAATAAGTCAGTTACCAGTGATAAGCAGGGGCGCTTTGTAATTCCTGTAGAGAATAAAGATATTTATCAGTTAAGTTTTGTTAATAAAGGTTATTTTGAAAGTATTCAGACTTTTAGTTACTTTGAGCTTTTTTCTAAAAAAGGCACAAAAAAGCAAGCGTCGATTGCTGATATTACCTTAGTGGCTAAAACAGAAAAACGGGTAATGTTAGCTTTTGGTGGCGATGTCATGATGGATCGTCGTTATTATAAACCTTACTTTGGTGATTCTATTTTGATTCATCCAGAGACTAAGCTCAGTGATAGTAAGGCGATTGTTGAAAATATAAAGCCCTATATGAGCATTGCTGATTACGCAGCCGTTAATTTAGAAACGCAAATAGCAGATAAAAAACCGGGTGATCGCGCTCCTAAGTCAGTTACTTTTTATTCGCGACCTGAAATACTCGACGCGTTAGTTTGGGCGGGTGTTGATTATGTAAGTTTGGGGAATAATCATACCTATGATTACCTAGAACCAGGCATGTTATCGACCATAGAATTTTTACAGAAAAGTCCGTTAGGTTTTTCAGGCGCAGGTATGAATGAAAAACAAGCGCTTAAAGCACATCACGATACGATAAAAAATACCGAATTCTCTATGCTAGGTTATGTTGGTTGGGAAGGGCGCTCTGATCCAACACAAACAGCAAACCATAAACATGGCGGTGCTGCTTACGGCTCCATGGCTAATATCCTTAGCTCAGTTCAACGAGAAGTCAGTCAAGATAAAGTCACCATAGTGCAATATCATGGTAGTCAGGAGTATGCGAATAGTCCAACGGGTGTAACTGAGCAAAGGTTAAAATCGGCGCTTGATAATGGCGCAGCACTTGCCATAGCCCATCATCCTCATGTTACACAAGGCTTGGAGTTATATGACAATAAGCTAATTGCTTACTCTATGGGTAACTTTATCTTTGACCAAAACTTCACTGCAACGCAACATAGCTTTATCTTATATGTTTGGCTTGATGAAGGTAAATTTCATCGTGCAGAAATAGTGCCGCTATATGTTAAAGGTTATAAACCCACACCAGCAACTGGCTATAACCGTTATACGGTAATGAAACGATTAACAGAGCTTTCTAAAATCAGAAACACTCATATTACTCAATCAGGTGGTCACGGGGTAATCACAGCTAAAACAGCTGTCGTAAAAGTAAAGTCTGTTAATAACTCACAGAATAGTGCGATAGCTACGGTTGATACCTCTGTTAAACAAAAAATAACTTTTGCTCACGGCAGCAAGGTAGCAAATTTATACCACTTACCGTGGGACAAACAGCTTAATGAAGTCTTGATAGACGACGAACAGGTAAAATATCGCTTAGGTAAAAACTTAGTTAATGGCAGTAATTTTGAAAGTTTTGCAACCTTTGATAGCCCTGAGCGTGGCCTATTTTTCGATAGAAGTGTAATGAGCTTAAATAACTATGGTGTGAGTGGTAATTCAAGTCTCGCTCTAACACTGACTAAAGATAAAGCAACCTCCTTTGGTGTGAAGAGTTTTTGGCGTGTTTATTCAGCCAGCAGACCATTAACGATTAAAGCAAATTATCAAAGTAACAATGCCGTTAAGTTGCACTATTACTGGCAGGGAAGAAAAAAACGTCAAAAGTTATTTGACGCCTTTAAAAATAGTCCTAAAAACTTAATTAAAACGGTTGAGCTAGCAGGGCAGAAGCAATGGCAAACTGTAGAAGTGGACTATAACTCACCGAGAATTGGCTACAAGAGTTATCGAGTTCTTGTCGAAGCTGAACTTGCTGATGGTACTACAACCCAGTTAAATATTGATGACTTTGCCGTTATTGAGTGGCACAGTGCTTTTACTGGTAATCCAGCGCCACAATTATTTACCATTGATGCTCGTCAACCGGCTTATATTGGTTTGAATAAAGCCAGTACGAAAGAAATTACGGTGATTTCAAAGTAGTCCAACCTGAGAGAATATTACTTAGTATTTAAAGGCTAGCACTTATTAGTGCGAGCCTTTTTTTACAGTAACAGGGATGGCATGACATTGTGATGTTCGAGTATTAATTCATCGTTTGGAGTTCAAATAAACACGTTTTGCTTTATGACATTAAGTAAATGATACTTTTAAGTAGAATCTAGCTACCTTTAATAGTGTAATTTGTGCTACTAATTGATTATTTCCATCTCGGTAAGGGATACAAAGTGCGATGATCTTTAAGAGGACTTTATGCTCTTAGAGGAAGTTAGCCTAACGTTATCCCTCACGTCCACTTTAAGCTGATTTCAGGTGGCCGTATTGGGATAATGAGCGCCTATTAGTCATTAAAAAGATTTTGGGTATATCTCTCTTATGGGGGGAAATCGCTCTAGTTTTTACTATAAAGAATGATGATGATTATTTAATTGATCAAGACACAGTCCCATAGGGCAATTAAGTTCTGCCATTACACTTGATAATTATTCGATAATGATTAGGTGAAGGAAATAATTACTATTCTTCATTTTTATATAAATATGTCTTAAATTTAAAGTAATTGAGGTCGCTTTAATCACGAATATTCATGCTCATACCTTTAATATAAACTCATTAACATGAACCAAGTACTTTATAATGAATTTCATGAATATTTTAAAATTTTTAGGTTGTTTTTATAATGAGTATGGATCCTTCTGAACACGCATCTACTTTTGTTTATATTGGAAATAGTAAGAGTAATGATATAGCTATTTTTCTCCTCAATAATGAAAATGGACAGTTATCATTAGTTAATAAAGTTGAAATACCTGATGTTATAAAACCTGGGATTTCGACGCCTATTTGCGTTAGCCCTGACCGACGTTTTATGTATGTAATTTCTAGGGGAAACCCTTTAATGATTAGTAGTTTTGCTATACAAGCTAAAAGCGGTAATCTAAAATATTTAGGAAAAACCTCAC
>Ga0209396_1000624_pt1 | contig 41157 bp, 30 predicted proteins | sample GOMGulsemesocosm_6_FD_184638 | JGI IMG/M metagenome (GOLD analysis project Ga0209396, IMG submission 184638) | Methane-oxidizing microbial communities from mesocosms in the Gulf of Mexico - GOM8C Gulf of Mexico (SPAdes) (version 2) | ecosystem: Environmental > Aquatic > Marine > Cold seeps...
TACTGCTGATAAGCGTTTGCTTTAATGCCTTATCACAAGAGAAACAGTCAGGGCAGTTACGTTTGCTCATGTTACAAGGCCTGTCTCCTAGGCGATTACTGTTTAATCAACTTGTGATTAGAGCCAGTATCATCATCTTGCCGTTACTGTTAATAAGTGTCTCTGCGTTACTGTTATTTAGTGAAGGTATCGGCTTGCTAGCGATTAGTTTCTTTATTGGTGTAGTGTTGGCTTATGCCTTATTTTGGTTAGCATTAAGCGCCTTAGTGATCAGTTACGGAAAGACATCAGCTTACAATGCCGCGGTATTAGTTATTACCTGGTTAAGTTTCGTCATCATAATTCCTACAGTACTGAATAGCTTGATAGTGACAGCTAATACAGCACCTTCTCGTATTGAGTATGTTGATAGCTTACGCGAACAAACTGATGAAGTTGATAAATCGTCAAGTAAAGTTATGGCACAATATTTTCAGGACCATCCAGAATTGGCTAACAAGAAGCGCGCTGATAAAGCTGAAGTTACCGCTGGTAATGAAACAACTAACCTACCTAGTACGAGTTATTCAACCAAAAAAATAGCTAAAATAATCGCGACAGAGAAGGCAATGCAACCCTTTGATGATGCCTTTCAAGCAGTATTAATGGCGCAACAAAAACAGGCTGAGCAGTTCAGTTACCTGTCACCAGCAACCATAGTACAAGGAGCGTTATTCGACTTGTCGGGTAATGGCTTGAAGCGTCATCAAGACTTTATTGAACAAGTCTTATCGCACCATAAAACCTTAAGATACTATTATCAACAACGTATTGTTAGTGCTCACCAACAAGGAGATTTTAGCCCTTGTGAAGGGTGTAACGCACGTATTACTGTGTTTGATTTAGCGCAAGTGCCGCAATTTACCTATCAGAATAAAAAAACAGCGATGGCATGGGGCAGTATCTTAATGTTATTAATTTTTTCTGAGATATTGATGGTGTTGGCAAGCTTACGCTTATCGATGATGAATCGCAGCCAAACTAATGCTGTACTGGTTTAAGAAGAGTGTGAGCTTATCGCTTGAGGATCTAGTTCAGTGTGGTACTCATCGTTTCAGAATCTAGCTCAGTGTGGCACTTGCCGGTTGAGTAGGGAACTTGCCGCTTGAGGTGCTGAAACGAGTTCAGCATGACGTTACAATCCGTCATCCTGAATTCATTTCAGGATCTCATTCAGTCTTGCACTTATCGTTTCAGGTTCTAGTTCAGTGTAACACCTTTATTATCGTTTCAATTTTGACGCAATCAAACTTAAAGACAATATACTGACAAAGAGCAGGGCTATGGCGGGTGACTGCAAAGAAAAATCTACCGTGGAATGTAATAGCATATGAATAATTGCGGCGGCACAGCCAAACGAGATACCTTGGTACAAGGGCGTTTTTCGTTTTACGATTGTTTTTAATGAAATAAATAAACAATAGAGCACCATAGCACCTAATAAAAGTGTGATAGGTAAACCCAGTTCAACCGCAAATTGAATATAATCATTATGAGCATGGTCATAAAAGCCAGAGTAGGGCTGTGCTTGGTATTTAGAAAAGCTGGAGTAGAAACTTCCGCCGCCCGTGCCAAAAACAGGATAGTCTAATATCATGGGTATAGAATCGCGAACTACTTCATCTCTTGTTTCAGAAGCTAAACTGGTTTCTAACAAACGCTGTTTGACCTTCTCAACACCAAAAATAGTGCCTACTAAAATAAGGTCGAGTATAAAGAAGCTCAATATCAATAATCGTAAATGTTTAGGTTTACGGTTATAAAAGAAAAAAGAGAAAATACTGATAGCGGCTAATGCGATGAAAAAGGCTGAGTTACCCATGCGTGACCGCGTTAAAATTAACGCAATGATCATAATAATCAAACTCAAACGGATCAGCATCTTACTGCTTAATAAAACCGAAGCAATATCACGAATTTTATGCCGTACTTGATCCCCTGAGCCTTTTATAGAAAGCTGGCTGATCAGCACACCAATACCAATAGACAAACACAGCGCTAAGTAATTAGCTAACTGGTTCTTATAAACAAAACTACCCACAGCAGCCTTAGAATAAGGAATATTAAAAATAGGTGATGCCATGCCATCATTAAGATTTAACCAACTGGCATATAACGCCTGAAACAAGCCAGCTAACAGTATACTTAGGGCAAACTTATACAGCAGCTGTTTAGTATTCACATAATAAAAGACTAACCAAGTAAACTGAGTTAAAGCAATTGTCTTTAATAGCATGATATGGGTTAAAGACGGGTCATATGAAAGCGTTGAAAATGAACGACTTAAAATAGGCCCTAAACCAGGGGTAATCTGAATGGCTAACCACAAGGACGTTATGCTTAGTGGAACAATAACAGCCAGTGAATATTTAGGAGCGAATAACGATTGTTTTTTTTTGGCGGTAAATAATAAATGGCCTAAAAATAATGCAAATATACAAAAAATAATGGTGGAGCTTGCCCAAATTCTATTTGCGCCTAAAGGGATAGGGGCATAAACAATAAGCGTACATAAGCTATAAAAGAAAAAATTATTCAACGGAACCTTATTACTTGCATATTTGCATAGTTACATCAGAGGTAAACTTTGAGGGGGAGCTCAGAACAAAATAACAGAGCCAATACTAAAAAAAGACCCCGTAGGATCTTTTTTATAATACAACAAAATGACTATTGGTTGCCGGAAATACCACCGCCACCACCGCCGCCGTTAGCGCCGCCACGATTAGTCGTAACTGTATTAGTTCCTGCAGTAGTCGTACCAGGGCCCGCTGCTGTAGCATCAGAAGCTATGGTAGCATCAACGCCGCTTGCAATCGCAATACCTGTTACTGTATCGCTGTTTACACCAGCATTGGTAGCAATCGTTAATATACCTGGAATGAGAGGTGAGTCTGCTCCAAGTGCAGCGATTGCTGTTGCGATAATAGTTTCAGCCGCTTCAGACTCTGCTCCTGCAGCATCAATAGCTTCAGCAACTAACGCTTCAGCTGACGTAGGATCAGCTATAATAGCAGCACTTAATGCAGCGTTGGCTAAACATGTTAGGTCAGCTTCTTGACATTCTCCACCTATGTTTGTATCAATGCTTTTTGCAAGAGTGCGAGTCTCAAGGTTTACACCTTCCTCGGTTGCAATCTTCATCAGATTAACAGTCAATGAAGAGTCTTCACCAAGTGCAGTTACGGCTGTTGCAACTAATTTTTTAGCAGCGTCTGTATTTGGGCCTACAGCTTTTATTGCTGCACCAAGTAATGGCTCAGCAAATATAGGAAACTCTGTAATAGCAGTAGTTAATGCTGTATTCAAGTCACAAGCTTCAGTGTCACATTTGCTTCCAGCAAAAAAGTCAACATACCCTTGTGCTGTTTTATTTAGATCTATCGCTTGAGCTGGCATAGCAATTGCGCCTAATGAGGCAAAAATTGCGGCAGCTATAATATTTTTGTTCATAGCGTTGTTCCTTTTCCGTACTATAATTGCGGCTATGATAACGTAATAGGCGAATAAATACAGCCTGAATCGGTATCTTTTTTCTTCAATGTTAATGTTTTTTGTATAAAATTGCCTTGAAGCCCATCACAGTCAAGCTCTGACAATAATTGTTTAGTTTCTATGCTCTCAACATGGCTGGTTAATATTTTAATACCTACGCCATGACCAATTTGCGTAACCGCTTGAATAAAGTGCTTGTTCTCAATGTGCAGCTCCAATTCATGTATATAAGCACCATCTATCTTTAGAAAATCGACATCTAAACCTTTAAGGTATTTAAACGAGGTAAAGCTTGCACCAAACCGGTCAATACAGACTTCAATGCCTAAAGATTTAACTGTTTGTATAAAGTGAATGCTTGAAACGACTCCGGCAAGAATGGCCTCTTCATTTATTTCAAACACTAGGCGGGGCAGGTTACTTTTATTTTCTTCAACAAAAGAGGCAAGCCAATGTCTAAATTCGGTACTGTGCAAAGACTGATGAGTAAGGTTAATAGCGATTTTGCTGTCTAATGAAATGTCCGTTACATGGGCTAACTTATTTAAGACTAATTTATCTAGCTCTTGTGATTTATTGGTACGTTCAGCCATCGAATATAATTGGTTGTTCGCAACAACTTCATTATTGTTTAAAAACTTACTAAATAACTCATAATATAAAACACCGTCATCGTTTGTTGAGTTATTGTCAGCTGTATCGGTATTTACAGCTGCACTAGTATTTTGTGTAGTTGATACTACCGGTTGAAAGGTAAACTCAATATGGTTTGTTGTCACTAAATCATCAATGATTTTTGACCATTCATGTAAACCGTACGATGTTTGTGAGTTATTGTCGTTATAAACATTACCTAGCGAGGTCGCAGAGCTTTCTTGTGTTAACAAGGTATCTAATTTAGCTAATAATTCACCCAAAGCTTCATCATTATTATAAGTAGTGGCCACTAACTTACCAAAACCATCTTCATAATAATTAGAGTTTAAAAGGTCAAATTCATTATTAATATGTTCACAAAAGTTAATGACATCTTCGCCGATACTATTGAGTGTGAAAAAGAAACTTCCCCCATTGACACGGTAAAGTTTAGAACCACTAAAAACACTTAACTGCTTAGTAATCAATTGGGCGGCTTGGCAAACATAATCGTCACCAGCTTTATAGCCCAACTCAGTATTAATACTTTGTAGTGAATGTAATTGTACTAACCCTAAGGTGGCAAAATCGTTAGTTTGCATTTCATCCACAGCGATTTTAAATTGGCTTTGAAATGCGCGACGATTACCCAGTTGTGTTAACTCATCAATAAAGAGTTCTTTGGTTAGTTTATTCGCTTGTTTACTGGCCTGGTCGAAAGACGCTTGTATATTGCCTACCATTATATTCATGGCATTAATAACGGCTTTAAGCTCTCGTGTCATCGGAAGTTTTTCTATAAAAGTAAAATCTTTCTTACTAACCGAGTTTGCCTGCGCTTCGACTTGAGATAAAGGGGTTAACACAGATCGCAATATTAAATGGGCAACAAAAAATGAAAATAGCGCAATGAGTAATGTAGAGAAAAAGTTATTAATGGCGTGCTGCCAAAGCTTGATATAAGAAGAGCCAACATGACTTTGAAAACTTAATATACCGCCAATGTTCCAACCATTGCTCACTTCACTGGTCATAATGGGTGGTGTTAACTCAAACAGGTTAATAAACCATGAGGGAACACCATCAATAACCCGATTATTATCGTAAGACACGATGACTTTACCATCAAGGTCGGTAAGTGAAACGTTTTGATAATAGCCTGAGTCAAAAATGGCGACTATCATGGTTTCAACAATCATCATGTTTTCATCATCCATATAAGGTGAAATTGACAAACCGACACTGGTCGCGGCATCTTGGGCGTGACTCATCATTTGCTCGTTTAAGTAAGTGCGAGTTGTATCAACACTTACCCAGGAAGCGCCAATAAAGGTAATTAACGCGATACCAATAACTAAGCTGTAAAGCTGTGTTCTCAAACTTATCCCTGTTTTATGTGAAACAGTCATATCTATTCTTTCCCTGCGAAATTATTACGTCATCCTGAACAAGAGCCCGTCATGATGAACTCGTTTCAGTATCTATGTTTCCGTCATCCCGCATTTGTTTCAGGATATCATACAGCAAGTGCCACACTTAATGTTTTTAGCGTCATCCTGAACTCGTTTCAGTGCCCCAACCAGCAAGCACTACACGGAATTTTTATTATATTAAGCTATTTAACCTTTACTTAACAGAAGCTAATGTTTGCATCTCGCCTTCTTCAATGCGCTGTACTAGGTTATTCCAAGCAGAAACGCCTCGACTATTTTTAACCTTACGACCTAAACCTTTAGCTTTAGCCATCCATAAACCTTGTGCATTGAAGCTGTAAATAGGTTTTAAGTCACGCCTTTTACTTGCGGGTAATACTTTAGGATTAAAATTATCTAGAACAAAGGGTACATCTTTTGGGTTTTCAAAATAAATTAATACCATATGCGGTTGATTTACCGTTAACTGGCGAACATACATTAAGCGTAATTTATTTTCGTCTACGCCCAAAGAAGTTAAGCTAAAATACTTTGCAATGGCATAATCTTCACAATCACCTTTACCACGACCAATGGTTTCAACGGGTGAAGCCCAGTAGTCTTTTTTTCCCCATAACTGAAGATCATCTTGGTAAGCAATATTTTTATTAAAAAAATGATTAACTTTTCTAATTTTCGACCAATCACTATCAGACTGATTTTCAACTAATACATTACGCCACCTTTTAGCTCTGCTATTTGCCGATTCACCGTAAGTAGCGGTGAGCTTTTGGTAAAATGAATCCGAGAAAAAATCTTCTAACTGACTAGAAGACGGGCATGCAAACATGATTAACAACAACCAAATAAGGGTGTTAAAATTTTTCAAGACACTCCTTATCTTGTACGTTAAATAGTCAAGTGGTTTAATTAATAAAAGGCATTAGATAATGTTGGTAGTAATAAATCAACAAAAAACTAAAGCTTGTAAAATATATAGAACTATAAATTTGTTTTAGCGTGTTAAAATAACCCTAATTACTAAGTGCAAATTATACAGACTTATTACCTGATAAACAGACCAAAAAATATTTATTATTCACTGGGTTAGGATAATCGATTTAGTGTAATAGTGTTAAAGAATTACTCCTAAACAGCGAGATAAAAATTGCTATTATATATCTCATAAGTATAATATTTTTTGGTTTAAGGGACGGATCATTGTTGGCTGCTAGTTAGAGCCAATGCATATAATTGAAGCTTTGAATCATGTGGCAAAAAACGTTTATACCCATGATCTTTTTGGAAGTAATGAATGAAATATTTAGTAACAGGCGCAGCAGGTTTTATTGGTAACTTTGTGGCAGAGCGTTTATGTAATGAAGGACACGATGTTATTGGCCTGGATAATCTAAATGACTACTACGATCCAAACCTTAAGCTAGCGAGATTAAAGCGTCTTGATAAATTTGATAACTTCACCTTTGTTAAACTCGACTTAGCAGATAAAACAGGCATGGAAAAATTGTTTGCCGAGCAACAGTTTGACCGTGTTATACATCTCGCCGCACAAGCGGGTGTTCGTTACTCAATTGAAAACCCTATGGCTTATATAGACTCTAACATTGTTGGCTTCGCAACTATATTAGAAGGCTGTCGTCATAATAAAGTGCAGCACTTGGTTTATGCGTCTTCAAGCTCGGTATATGGCATGAATGAAAAAATGCCTTTTTCAACTGAAGATGCGGTTGACCATCCAGTCTCTTTATATGCAGCGACTAAAAAGTCAAATGAACTAATGGCGCACAGTTATAGTCATTTATACGACTTACCAACCACTGGCCTACGTTTCTTTACTGTGTATGGTCCTTGGGGACGTCCAGATATGGCGCCGTACCTATTTACTGATGCTATTTTGAATGATCGTGACATTAAAGTATTCAACCACGGAAAAATGAAACGCGACTTTACTTATATTGATGACATTGTTGAAGGTATTATCCGTATACAAGACGTAGTGCCACCTCGTAATGCAGAAAACCCCAATACCTCGCCTTCTTCAAGTAAAGCACCATATAAAGTGTTTAATATTGGTAATAACGAGCCTATCGCGCTGATGACCTTTATTGAAGCAATTGAAAAGGCCGCAGGTAAAGAAGCGAAAAAGAACTACATGCCAATGCAGGCGGGTGATGTACCAGCTACGTTTGCAGATATTGATAGCTTAACAGCAGAAGTTGGCTTTAAACCTGATACTAATATTGAATATGGTATGCTAAAAGTTATAGACTGGTTTAAAGATTATCACAAGTAATTGAAATAAAACGAAATCTTACTTTATTCTGAATGTTTTTCTTTGACGTTTGATAGCCTTTTAGCCGTGCTGCAAGGTTTTTACGCACATTGCTAATTTGGTTGCCAATAGACTATCTAATTGCATTAACGCTAATAAAAATAAGGGTGCTAGCCCTTATTTTACCTGAACCCTCATGAATTGATTATTGGTGCAAAAGGGAAATAAGAATTGCTATTATATGTAGCGTAAGTATAATCCTGTTTTTTGATTAAGGGACGAGTCATCAGCTCAAAAAAGATATGGAAATTAAGAACATTCTTCATAATTTATCATACCTAAAACTACTCCCCCTTCAAACATTATTTTAAACACACAAAATGCTAGGTGCTTGCCACTTGTAAGTAAGAGCATATTTGTGATTAAAAACTCAATTAATGATGACAAGTGTAGAATTTTACATTCAAACTAGGATATTAGAGCAGCCTTAAGTAGTTTGTTGGTAAGTCAGTACAATAAATTATCGAAAAAAGAGCAGCAAGTAAACGCTCTTTTATATTAATGAACTTAGTATTAGCTAAGAAAAGGTATCAAAATAAATGAAAGTTACAATTGCAGGAACAGGTTACGTAGGTTTATCAAATGCAGTATTGCTTGCGCAGCATAATGAAGTGACTGCTTTTGATATTGTTGAAGAGAAAGTCAAGCTGATTAATGATAAAAAGTCGCCTATTTCAGATGTTGAAATTGAAGACTTTTTAGAAAACAAAACATTAAACTTAATGGCTACAACAGATAAAACAAAAGCCTTTAGTGATGCTGATTATGTCATTATTGCTACGCCAACAGATTATGATGAAGAAAATAATTATTTTAATACGTCATCGGTTGAAGCGGTAATAAAAGAGGTTATGGCTGTAAACCCTACAGCAGTAATGATCATTAAATCTACCGTACCAGTAGGTTTTACCAAACGCATTAAACAAAAGCTTTGCTGTAGTAATATTATATTTTCACCTGAATTTCTACGTGAAGGGAAAGCATTATATGATAACCTTCATCCATCAAGAATTATTGTGGGTGAAAAATCAGAACGTGCAGCTACCTTTGCTAATCTATTAGCACAAGGTGCTATAAAAGAAGATATAGAAATTCTATTGACTGATTCAACAGAAGCCGAAGCCGTTAAGTTATTCTCAAATACCTACTTAGCAATGCGTGTATCTTACTTTAATGAATTAGATACTTACGCTGAAACTCATGGTTTAGACACAAAACAAATCATCGAAGGTGTCGGCTTAGACCCTAGAATAGGCAATCATTATAATAACCCTTCATTTGGTTATGGTGGCTATTGTTTACCAAAGGACACTAAGCAACTTAGAGCCAACTTTGAAGATGTACCTAATACCATCATTAGCTCTATTGTTGAATCTAACACAGTCCGCAAAGACCACATTGCCTTTTCAATTATCAATAAACAGCCGAAGGTTGTCGGTATTTATCGCCTGATAATGAAAACAGGGTCTGATAATTTTAGAGCCTCAGCGATACAAGGCATAATGAAGCGCATTAAAGCTAAAGGTATAGAAGTGGTTTTATTTGAGCCTGAGCTTGAAGAAGAAAGCTTCTTTAATTCGAAGGTCTATAAAGACTTAAATGAATTTAAAGCTATTTCAGATGTTATTGTTTCAAACCGTATGAGTGATGTTTTAGCTGATGTGGTAGATAAAGTATATACCCGTGATTTATTTGGTAGTGACTAACACATAAAGATTTTGAGATGATTTATTTACTTGTATTACCAAATGTTAAGTAATAAATCGTCAAACAATTACAATTATCCTTTGTATTAAGAAAGTCGATGGGTAATGTCTTATCAAAAGTGAATGTATTGCAGCGTTTGACTATACAACCTAATACAGAATTTAAATACAATGACTAAAAGTGTTACCTCGATAACCTGGATTATGTTGGAAAAATTTGGTGGGACTTTTATCTCATCTATTTCATTTTTTGTGTACGCAGCACTCCTAACTCCTATTGAGTTGGGCATTGCAACTATTGCGTTAGTAATATCAATGGGGATAGCACAGGTACTCTCTACCTTTTTTCAGGACCCTATTGTTTGTCAGAAAAAACTATCAGTGATTTTTCTGAGTTCAGTATTTTGGGGGGCTCTAGTTCTAACTTTACTAACGTATATACTATTAATTATTGCTGTGTGTTTATTGAGTGAAGATCTTGGCTATATTTTACTCATAATCATTTCGGGAACTATGATACCTATACTTAGTGTTTGTGCTATTTATATTGCTATTTTAAGAAGAAAAGAAAAGTTTAAATTTCTTGCCAAGCGTATATTATTAGGCAAGTTCCTAGGGGCTTTACTAGGTGTATCAACTGCACTCTATGGATTTGGTAGTACTTCATTAATAATACAAGCCGTTACCATCGAATTATTTGCATTGATAACCTTAGTTTTGTCACAAAAGATCCGCATTTACCCTATTTTTGAGTTTAGTTGCCTTAAAATAATTTTTAATCTAGGAGGACCTATAGCTATTAGAAAGCTGAGTTTTGAAGGCTTTGTAAAAGGTATTCCTCTATGTCTGGCCACATTGCTCGGTCCCGCGGCTGTTGGTATATTTGCTTTTGCATGGCGGGTTGTAGATATGCCAAAAAGTGCACTAGTAAATGGAGCTAACTCTTTTGTTTTACCTCTCTTTATGAAATATAATCACGATCATAATTTGTTGAAAGATAAATATGTACAAATAAACTATATAAGCTTTTTGTTTTTTTGCCCTATTTTTGTAGGACTAATAATTTTAGCTGAACCGCTTTTAGGTTATTTTTTTGGTAATAAGTGGAATGATGCAATACTACCTATTCAAGGACTTGCATTAGTTAGCTTACTTTCGTTTATGAGGATGTATATCCCCGTATTGTTTACTTCATTATTAATACCTTCGACGACACTTAAAACTGAAGTAACTTCGACTATACTCGGGCTAGCTTCGTGTATCATTCTATTACCATACTTCGGTGTCATGGCTCCTGTCATTGCACTTTTAGTTAAGCTTATAATTAATTTACCACTGACCCTATTAGAGGTGTCAAATAAAATTAATTTAGCTATTCGAGAACAGTTTTTCATGTTTAACAAGGTGTTGTTAGCAGCCTTTACAATGTTCATCATTACCCAATTTACTTCCAAAGCACTAGTAGAGTTACCTGTAGTTGTATCAATGTTAATAACGGTATTTATAGGTGCATTTACTTATGCCTTGACTCTTTTGACTATTGACCATAAAGCTCGTTTGTTATTTAAACAATGTTTTAATTTGGAGTGAAATTCAATCAACACTTGAAATGTTAAGATTAACTACCTTTGTACACAAAAAGACTAAAACAAAACGTAATAAATGGTCATAAAAGGTTTTTTGTAATATATAGTTGGCCAAAAATCAGGAAGTAAATATGAAAACGATTGCAGTTCATACTAATAAATTGTTACCTTATTCTGAAACTTTTATTAAAAACCATATTGAAGGACTTATTACTTTTGAAAGTATAGTTATTGGCAGTGAAAGAGAGCAGTGTGGTTTAAGTCTTAATGTAAAGAAAAATTTCATAATTAAAGAACAACGTTTTGGTAAATTATTAGATGTTGTGCATAAGATAGGTATTGCAGTTCCATCTTTATGTGATTTTTTAATTAAGAATAATACTAATCTAATTCATAGTCATTTTGGTCAAAATGGCTATTCATCTGTTGGTCTTGCTAAAGCTTTAGCTATTCCTCATGTCACGACTTTTCATGGCTTTGATATTTCAATTGATGAACTTGATTTTCGTAAAATTGGGCTTTCTCATTACCTTTTTAGAAAAAATATTAAAAGATTACAAAAAAATGGCGACTTATTTATTGCGGTATCTGATTTTATTAAGCGAAAGTTATTAGAAAAGGGCTTTGATGAAAAAAGAGTGGTCACTAATTACCTCGGTATTGATACTCAATATTTCAAACCTAAACCATCTGTATTACGTGATAAAACTGTTATATGTATAGCTCGCCATGTCCCTTATAAAGGGCATCATTATTTAATTTCTGCTTTCAAAAAAGTTAATCAGTTTGACTCCAGTATCTGTTTAAAAATTGTTGGCACAGGACCTGAAACGGAGCAGCTGCGCCTACTTGCAGAAGAAGCTGCCATTAATGTTTATTTTACAGGTCGTTTATCCGTTGAACAGGTTAAGTTGGAGTTGAATAAAGCTAAGGTATACTGCCAACCCAGTGTGAGGCTTGGGAATGGGCATGAAGAAGCATTAGCATTAACAATAGTGGAAGCACAAGCTATGGGGGTACCTGCTGTTGTGTTCGATAGTGGAGGTATGCCAGAAGCGATTGAAGTGAATAAATCAGGCTTCGTCGTTGAAGAAAAAAATGACGATGAGCTTGCTCAAAAGATAATAACTCTTTTTTCTGATAAAGAACTCTGGAGTAACTTTAGTCAACATGCCAGAGCCCAGGTTGAATTACGTCATGACATTGTTAAACAAACTGAAAAGCTAGAAGGCATATACATACAATTAATTAGGGATAGAAAATAATGAAACTGTCGATTGTTATTCCATCATATTGCGCAGAAAAGTACTTGAGATCTTGCCTGGAATCGGTGGATCAACAAAGTGATACAGAAACAGAAGTAATTATTGTCGATTGCTCTCCTAATAATAATGTCGCAGATATTTGCGCTGACTTTTCTTTTGTCAAATTTATAAAAGAGAGTCAACGCTTTAACCCTGGGGAAGGAAGGAATATTGGTGCTAAAGCAAGCTCAGGGGAATATTTGATTTTTATTGATGCTGATGTTGTTTTAGAGGAAAATGCGCTGAATAATATCCGTAAACATGCCGAAACAGGTTATAAAATATTTGGTGCGGCTCTAGAGCTTAATACAACTTCAAACGATGACTTTGCTGCTCACGTTGAGCACTATTATTTTAATCATGAATCTCAATCGTCACGTCAAATAACCAAGCGTCGAAATTTGAGTTCTGCTTTTATGATTGTCGAAAAAGAATTATTTCTAAAGTTTAATGGCTTTAGCGATATTCCACGAATGCAAGATACAGAGTTAACAGAAAGAATTGGCGATAGTGGTATTGATATATATTTTATGCCTGATGTAATTGGCTTTCAGATCCAAGACTCACGATTAGGAAAGGTTTTAAAGAAAATATCGATTACGGGCAATAACATATTCTTTATATGTTATTCACATAGGCGAACAATGCTTTCACGTTTTATTCTCTGTTTATTATTACCTTTGATGACCTTAGCTAAAATTACTCGCATTAATATAAGAAACCTTCGCTATTCATTTAGTTTAAAAATGTTATTTATTTACACACCTTATATGTATGTTTGTGGTATTTACTGGATGCTTGGTTTCTACCGTGGAGTGATAAAAAACGATGGTGTTGCTTCAGGACGTTAATATGAATTTTTTCTTTTTTTCTACAGATAACACCTATGAAACTTACCACCGTCGCCGTGAGGTGGAAGCTTTTTCAGATGAAATTTATGCAAGTAATGGTAAGGCTATTTATTTTAATAGGCCTATGTTTTTTTTAAAACGTAATATTATTTTAAATAAAAAACCGTGTCAGAATGTACATGTTAAAAACCTTTACGTAGGGTGCCCATTATCAATCGCATTTAAATCGAGTTGGTTGATGTTTTTGTTAGTTACTTTACCTATTAAGTTACAACTTTGGCTAATCACAAAGCAATTGAAATTAAAGGCAACAGAAGTTATACATTGGCTCTATAAGCCGGATCAGTACCTTTATTTAAATTCGAATACGCCTCATATCTACCTACACTATGATAATTATGCCGGAGATAAAAACTACTTTTTCAGTTCAGACAAACGTTTTAATGGTGTGTTAAATAGTTGTGTCGAGGATAGTGTTGTAAGCTTGTTTTCTAGTGCTAAATTAATTGAAGAGTCAAAAGGGGCACTGAAAAATAAAATACATTACTATCCAAATGCTATTTCACGTACATTGCAAAAAACAGCAGAAAATGAAGGTGTTAGTAAAAAGACTGGTCAAAAAACAATAGGCTTTATTGGTCAGTTGGATGACAGCTTTGATGTTCAGTTGTTAGTAAAGTTAGCAGAATCTTTTCCAAACCATCAAATTGTTTTAATAGGGCCAGTTAATAATGACTGTGTAGCTAAAGCTGCGTTAAAGTATGGGAATATCGAGTTAAAAGGTTATGTCGATTACAATCAACTGGCTGGCTTTATTAAGACTTTTAATGTTGGTATTTGTCCTTACTCAAATAGTCCGTTTAATGCTTATCGTAATCCTTTAAAAATATCGGAATATTTTTCTTATGGTCTTCCTGTTGTTTCCTCAATATGTGACATTGATTTATCAGCACGACCATTACTGTCTATAGCAGAAACGAATAAACAGTTTATTGAACAAATTGCCTGGGAAATTGCTAATGACTCTCAAGAGAAGGCGAATGCCCGCCTACTTTTTGCAAAAGAAAATTGTTGGGATAATCGAGCAGAGAAAGTAATAAAGTTATTAAAGGAATATAATGCCTAAGTCATTTGAAAAGTTGATAAATAAAATAAGTATTCAGCAAAGTAATGAAGATGCTACTAAATATATTATTAGTAAGCTAGAGGCTAAGAAGAAGCTTACTATTGCCTTTGCTAATGCTCATGCATTTAATCTAGCAAATTACAATTCAAATTTTTTAGCTAACTTATTGGATGCGGATATTCTCTTTCGTGATGGAATAGGCGTCAAAATTTTTTCTAAAATACTCAAAAGAGATGCGGGTGAAAACTTAAATGGTACGGACTTTATCCCTTATCTACTTAAAGGGATTTCGACAGGAAAAAAAATAGCTATCTTTGGTACACAAAAAGAGATTATCAACACAGCTATTCCTATAGTTGAAAGTTTCGGTGGTCAAGTTGTGGTATCTGAAGATGGTTTTCAAGAGTCTAATCGTTATGTTGAACTATCGCGTAAACACCAAGCTGAAATTTACATATTAGCGATGGGGATGCCAAAGCAAGAAGAAGTAGCAGCCATACTAAGAGATAACATTGAAAATGGAGTTATCATTTGTGGGGGAGCTATTATTGACTTTTTAGGTGGGAAAGTTAAGCGAGCACCTTCAATATTTATTAAACTTAATTTAGAGTGGTTATACCGTTTGGTTATTGAGCCTAGACGGATGTTTCATCGATATGTAGTGGGAAATTTTTCATTTTTGTATAACGCACTAATTACGGCAGTCCGTTATAAATGAAAATTTTAACTTGGTTGGTCTTACTCTTGGTTCCGCTTGGATGTACTGTCCACAAATCCGATAAAACTGATTTAGGTATTTGGCAAAGAGAATGTATTAGTAATCAGGATAAACTGATTACTAATACATTTCACTCCTCCTTATTTTATAGCCATCGCAAAACAAAACGCTGTGAAATAGCAACTCATGATTTGATTAAAATGAATGATCCTTTTGAGCTGTCTTTTATATTCTCTACAGATCATATAGAAAAGAATGATCCTGAGTGGCACCTTATATTTCAAATTCATTCTTTTCCTGACACAGGAGAAGAATGGCGTTGCCCAGTTCTTTCCCTGGAAGTCATAGAAGGTACTTTGCGAATGACTAATCGTTGGGATGCCAATAAAATCTCTTCCCTTGTTGATGGAACATGTGCATCGCCTAAAAATAGTATCAAAAGTCGTGAAGTATTTTTGGACTATGCCCTTGAACCCAACACTAAGTATGAAATCAAGATAATTGGTAAGTTAGCTATCGATGATAGCGGAATGTTAGAAGCTAGAATAAATAATGAAGTACTAGACTCTCACGAAGGGCCTAATACATTTAATGATAAGAGAGGACCCTACATTAAGTTTGGTATTTATAAGCCGACTTGGTGGGAGTACAAAAAAACATTATCATATCAATATTTAGACTTTGTATTTAAAGGTGATAAAGCGTGGAAATAAAAGTAAGTAAGTTTCAATATTATTTTCTCAATTTAATGTTGTTACTTGTATTATTGAAATCATCTCAAATAGGTTATGCATACCCTAATAGGGAGCAACTACAAGATACCATAAGCTATTTACCTCAACAAATCATGCAGATGGTAGGTTTAGGGCTGTTACTTTGTTATTTTTTTATTTTGCCAAAAGCTATTTCTCAGCTTCGAATTACGTCGCCAATATTAATCGTGTTTATTGGTTCTATTATGATTACAACAGTCCTTTCCCCTTATTTGATGCTATCCTTACGTTATTTGCTTGCTTCCCTTGTTTTAATATTACCGATAATATTATATTTAAAAGTATACGGTAAATATGCGTTGTATCGTTTCTTCGAAGCTTTTCTGTTGTCCGTATTATTAATCTCAATAATTTATTCAGTAATACTTCCTCACTATGCTGTTATGGGAGGGAATCACGCTGGGGCTTTTAGGGGGATCTTTATGCATAAGAATGGTTTTGGCAGTTTTTGTGTATTAACATCACTTTTCTGTCTGGCTGGCTTGGTATCAACGAAAGTAAAAATGGTTAAGGCAGCATACTTTGTTACTTACCTACTATGTTTTGTTTTTACTATTAAGTCACATTCGACGACAGCCCTAGTTTTGTTTTTTCTTATGAGTGGAGCCTTTATATTTTTTTCTATTATTTCTAGTATAGCTAATAGCTCGACACGTTGTTTTACGTATTATTTCTTTATTGTTATCCTGTTTGTTATCGTTGTACTTTTTTCTGCTTATTATGAAGATATAGCTTATGCATTAGGGAAAGATCCAACCCTGACGGGAAGGACGGAATTATGGGAGGTTTTATTTTACATAGCAATGGAAAGGCCCTTATTTGGATATGGTATTGGTGTATTTACACGGGCTGAAGTTATGTACGAATATGCAATTCAGTTTGGTTGGGAAGCAAAGTCAACTCATAATTCATATTTAAACTTGTTGTTAGGAGGTGGGCTCGTTTCTTTAATCACATTTTTGACCTTTATAATTAAAATCATATTGAATTTTCCTGTTAAAAGGGGTCACCCTCCATTATTAGTGTTGTCTATATCGGGAATTATATTTTCTTTAATTCATTCTTTTTCCGAAAGTAGTGCTATTTTGACAATGGATTATATTTGGGTTTATTTTATTTTATTTATTATTCTGAGTTTTCCGGATAGCAACCATAATAAAAGTTAATAACCTAACCTAAGTAAAATGTAAGTATATCTATTTATTATATTTTATTTTTATTTTATAATTTATCCTTTAACATGACAGAAACATAATGTAATGAATTACAGAAAAGATATTAATGGCCTTAGAGCTATTGCAGTAATAGCTGTTGTATTATTCCACTTCAATGCTTCCTGGGTTCCAGGTGGTTTTGCAGGAGTTGATGTTTTTTTTGTTATTTCTGGTTTTTTAATGACGGGAATAATATTTAGAGGCATTGAACAAGAAAACTTTTCAATCTTAAAGTTTTATGTCGCACGCTCAAATCGGATTATTCCTGCTTTAGCAGTACTCTGTTTTGTTTTATTTATATTTGGTTGGTTTTATTTAACCCCAAATGATTATAAAACACTAGGTAAGCACATAGGCGGCAGTATTAGCTTCTTGTCAAATATAGTTTATTTAAAAGAGTCTGGTTATTTTGATGCCGCTTCACAGCAAAAATGGTTACTGCATACTTGGTCGTTATCTGTTGAATGGCAATTTTATATAATTTATCCATTACTGCTTGTAGCTATGCGCTCTTTTATGTCTTTAAAGGCAATGAAAATAGCTGTATTATTTGGTAGTCTATTGGGCTTCATATTTTGTGTTATAGCGACGTATAAATGGCCTAACCCCTCGTTTTATTTACTTCCAGCCCGAGCTTGGGAGATGATGATTGGTGGTGTAGCTTACCTTTACCCCTTTCCTACCCACGAAAAGAGAAAAAAGCTATTGGAATGGTTTGGCTTAGTATTAATTATTAGTGCATACTTTCTGTTTACTAAAAATGACCTCTGGCCCAGTTATTTGGTTGTATTACCTGTTCTAGGGGCCTTTTTACTCATACAGGCACAACGTAACGATAGCTTTATTGCAAGTAATACAATACTTCAAAAAATAGGAGATTGGTCTTATTCAATTTACCTATGGCACTGGCCGTTTGTGGTTGCTATTTATTACTTCTCTTTAAGTGAAGTGTTTATCTATTTGGGTATATTGATGTCTGTACTGCTAGGTTTTATTAGTCATCGATATATTGAAAAACAGGGCTTTAGAAATGAATTCAAAAACCTTTTCGGTTATCTAACGTGCAAGCCGGTATTAATAGTTTTAGTTATCGGTGTAATTGGGACTTTGACCTTTATAACTAATGGTTTCGACTCACACTATGATAAAAGTGTTGCTTTTGCTAATGATGGGGCTATTAATATTAATCAGAGAAGAGATGAATGTTTAGGGGAGTATGGTGAAAGCTCACGAGAGTGTGAATATGGCTCTGGCAATGTTGGTGCGATCGTGATGGGCGATAGTCACGCACAAAGTTTTTTACCAATAATCGCTAATATAATACCTAATAAAACATTGGACTGGACACTCTCTAGCTGCAGGACCATTGAAGAAATATTTTATATTAAAGATGGTTATCGGTATGATTCTTGTGGAGATTGGATCTCCTCTTCTATTAAAAAAACTCCTAAAGACGTACCTATAATAATACACAATTGGTTAAATATTATCTTCGATAACGATCTTCCCAATGAATTTATAGAGAGGTCTTTTGGGCAAGATATTGAAACTTACAGAGATGTAATGGCTAGTCAATATATAGCAACCATCTGTAAAATAGCAGAAAATAATCCAGTGATTATAATAAAGGATACTCCCTTCTTTGACAAAAATATACCAAACGAAATGGCTAAGCATATATTGTTAAATGAACCTGATTATAGGGGGGCGTTGTCAATCGATGAATATAGAAGACAAAATCAACGTACAAATGAAATATACTCTAAAGTCAAGACTCAATGTAATGTCCTGCTGATAGAGCCTGAGCCCATCTTATGTGGTGAAAAGTACTGTTATGGAGACTCTAATGGTAAACCTTTGTATTTTGACTCTAATCATTTAAATAATGAAGGAGTTAGTTTATTTGAGTCTGCGATTAAGAAATCGTTGATTTCGATAATGAAAAGACCACCCTATTCTTAATGGTGTTCTTCGCTCAGTAATTAAATGGTATCAGCAATAAAATACCTTCACACAATACAAATGTACCACTAATACCTAACCTTATTAATCTATGAGGGTAAATGTTCGTGATACCATATCTATTGATGAATATAACGATAAATAATTATGGATTATTATGAAAAAAGTTGAAAAAATTAAAAAAAGTCAGGTTGCGGTTTTATTAGCTTACAACCCTGAAAATGTCGGTATGTATTCTGTTGACCTCTCCGCATTTAAGTATTTCAAAGCTCTCGGGATCGCTGCAGACTTTTATGTTCCCTATTTTCACCCTAAATTAGCCACCCATGGGTACGGCTCTCTTAAAGTAAAGCCATATACAAACTCTGAACAATTAAAAGATTATAAGACAGTAGTTTTTTGGGGGGACTTTACAACGAACCCGCAGTATGGATTGGAAGATTTCCCTAACCATATCAAATGCTTGAATGAAGTAAAAAGTATCTTTCGGCCCCAATACATAATAAGAAAATTAATAATTAAAGTTTTAGGACTTCATTATCGTGCAAGTTTTGATGAATGGAAAAATTTATACCTATTAGCAGATCAAAAAAAGGATGGTAGGAAGTTTATTTCGATCGGCCAAAATTTTCAATCACTGCATGTCGTAGACAAAAAAATCGATTTTTCAACTTTGAAAGAATACTATCAAAGATTTGATGCAATATATCCTAGAGATTCAGTATCTTTACAGGAATTACAAAAATATTTTCCTGAAGCAGGAGCTGGAAACCTTCACCTTGGGATGGATACTGCGTTTCTACTGGGGGAGGCTTCAATTCCCCCAACTAGAGTAAATTCGAGTAAAAAATACCGTGTGGGTCATTTTTTTCATCGCTCAGACTTTACTAATACAGGCGAATTACTCTCACGATTAGAAAATATGGGAGTTGAACTAGTTGAGATCAAAGGATGGATTTCATTGCCGATGGGGCGCGAACATGAATATTTCCTCCAGCTCATTGAACAGATAAAGTCTTGCGACCTTGTTATTTCTGATACCTACCATCTATTAATTAACTCTTTGAGAGAAGGGACTACTCCTTTTGGAATGGGCGTAAAATCAGATACGCAATTGACTACCCTATCTGATTTTAAAAAGAAGGTACTTTTTCACGACTTAAATGCCGAAGATCTCTATGTTGAGAGCAGCAGTAAGAATTTAAGCGAAAGTGAAATTGGAATCATCCAAGATTCAATAATTCAAATATTGAATAGAAAATCAAAACATGATGTACACGAAAAATTTATTAGTAAAGTTACTAAAATAAAATCTTGTTTACGCAAAGAGTTTTATTAGTCACACTTTGTCACCTACAGCAAGGGAAATCGCTAGGTTTTTTTGATTATTATCATTTACATGACCATAAGTGATACATAGAAAGCTAATACTAACCTTTAATTATCTGTTTATAATTAATTAGATGTTTGGTCTGACTAGTTAATTATAAATGGAAAGACCAAGGGGGAGTTATAATTAACTAAACTTTATGAGTGGAAGTAATGAAAATCCAGTAGTTGCGATTTTGTCTTACTTAAAAAAGAGTATTTTAATAATAAGTGTAATTTTTCATGATGATTAAAAAAAGTGTACGTTGCGAGCTTAAAATGGGCGTGTAAAATGATGGGCTTATCAGACTGAAAGTTAAAATTAGTAATTTATCAAGTTGTTCAATTGATAAATATAATTAAACTATTTGAATTTAGTACAACTATCTATTTTTAGTGTTTTTAATTCGGTATAATAGAAAAAATCATATAAATGACTGATGGAAACACAGCCTACAAATATTAGGGAAAATACATGCTCCCTCGAGCAATTTTTAATGACAGTTTTAGTTCTAACTCTTTTGGTACAAAAATCATCGATGTTTTTATTTTGTCCTTCAGCCTAGTTTTAGCTGCTTACGTTTATGGTGTCACGTTATCAAAAGAATATTTAATCGCACTCCTCGTGGTATTGGTTGTTTATTCGTATGTAGCTGAAGGGTTAAATTTATACCGCTCTTGGCGAGCAGGAAAACTAAGAGAAATGGTACTCACCGCGTGGTTAAGCTTACTGCTTTCGTTTGGTGGCCTTTTTGTTTTCTTCTTTGCTTTTAAAGTGTCAGAACAGCTTTCACGTATTACTGTTATGCTGTGGTTTACACTGGCTTTTTCGCTATTGTTTTTATGGCGTGTGGCTTTACGCTCTTATAAAAAAAACAAGCGAAAATTGGGGTTGAGCAGTAAAAAAGTTGCCATTATTGGCGCTACCCAGTCAGGCATCAAAATCATGAAACAAATTAACCTGCATGATGAATTAGGCTATGATAATGTTGGTTTTTTTGAAGACAGAGCGCCCGACAGGATCACTGGTTTAAACCTTAGCGATATAGTTGGCTCTATAGATACTGCGGTGAATAAGGCTCGTGCGGGTGAGATTGATGTACTATTTATAGCATTACCAATAGCAGCGGAAAAACGTATTGCTGAAATACTTTCTTATTTAGGTGATACCACGGTTGATGTTCATTTAGTCCCTGACTTTCTTTTATCGAATCTTATGCATTCACGAATCGACCATGTGGGCGAAATAGATACTCTTAGTGTTTTTGAGTCACCTTATCAGGGCATTCGTCGTTTAATCAAACGCAGTGAGGACCTTGTCATTGGCTCGTTAATCTTAGCTGCGATATTACCAATACTTACGATTATAGCGGTTGTTATTAAGCTGACCTCTAAAGGTCCGGTATTATTTAAACAAGATCGTTATGGACTATCAGGGCAAAAAATAAAGGTGTGGAAGTTTCGTTCAATGTCGGTGATGGAAAACAGCGACAAGGTTATCCAAGCTACAAAAAATGACATACGGATAACGCCTTTTGGTGCCTTTTTGCGTCGAACCAGTTTAGATGAATTACCACAGTTCTTTAATGTGTTGAGTGGCTCTATGTCTATCGTGGGGCCTAGGCCTCATGCTGTGTCTCATAACGAAGAATATCGTAAAAAAGTAGAGTTTTATATGTTACGCCATAAAGTTAAGCCGGGTATTACTGGCTGGGCGCAAATCAATGGTTGGCGCGGCGAAACGGATACTTTGGAAAAAATGGAAAAAAGAGTTGAGTTTGACCTGCAATATATAAAAAATTGGTCTGTTTGGTTGGATATTAAAATTATATTTTTAACTATTTTTAAAGGTTTTGTATCAAAAAATGCGTATTAGCCATTTTGATATTATTACACGACAAAGCATGAAATTAATTTAAGGGAATAGAAAATGAAAATGAAAATGAAAATGCAAACTAAGCTGCTATTAGGCGCCGTTGCTTTTAGCAGTACAGTTTTTGCCGTAGAGCCTGAACCCTACATTATGGACTCGGGTGTTGCGATTGTACCTATTATCAATACGGGTTACAAATACGACAATAATATTTTCAGCCAAGGAAACGATAGTACAGGCAGTGGCATCTTCACTCTCGCACCGGCAGTTAAATTTTTGCTTGATGATGGCATCAATAATTACCAACTAGATGTTGGAATAAAATCAGCCACTTACCTTGATAGTTCAGATGATAGTTATGTGACTGGTAATCTGGGGATTAAAAGTCACTTAGAAGCAAGTTCAAGCTCCCGTTTTGACGTTAAATTAGAAGCCAATAAAGGTATTGAACCACGTGGTACTGGGTTCACGGAGGGGAGGCCTGACCTTTTTGACGAGCCTTTGTCATACAATGAACAATTAGCCAAGTTAACCTATGAATATGGCAGTTTGTCGTCAAGTGGTCGTGTTGCCTTTATGGGGCGCTATTATAATAAGAATTATACTAATTTCACTCAACAAACTCAATTTCGTAGCTTTAATCAGTCTACGTTAGGATCTACTTTTTCCTATACTACTAACGCTAGCACTGATGCTTTCTTTGAACTAAAAGCGGGCCCTATTAAGTATGATGTTGCTGAATCTGTTTCTCGTGATTCAGATATGTTAAGTGCATTAGTTGGGGTGAAATGGGAGGCTACTAAGTTAACCTCGGGTAGCTTTAAAATAGGTCAAGAGCAAAAGAAATTTTCAGACGCTAGTCGTGAAAATTTTAAAGGAGTAAGTTGGGAAGGTAATATTGATTGGAAACCATTAACTTACACTACACTAACATTAGAAACATCTAGAGCTGCTAAAGACCCCGACTTGCAAGGTGATTACATTAGTGAAAGTATTTACGCGGCAAGCTGGCAACATGATTGGAATGAAAAAGTTACGAGTACTCTGAATTACAGTTATGTACGTGAAGAGTATACAGGGTTTGAGCGACTTGATAATAGTAATAATTTATATGCGGATATTAATTATAAATTTAAACGGTGGGTTGATGTCGCGTTATACATTGAATATACCGATCAAGATTCTACCCTTGAAAATATTATATATGATAAAAATGTCGTTGGCTTAGACTTTACCTTTTCTTTATAGAGACCTTTGGACCTTATGCTTTTTATTAAACGACTTTCTTTTTTTATAATTTCTTGCTTATTTACATCGCATTCCTCTCACGCCCAAGATGTTTATATTTTAGGCGCAGGTGATAAAATAGCCATTATGGTTTTTGGTCAAGAAGATTTAAGCATTGAAAGCTTCTTAGGGAATAGTGGTAGTGTGAACTACCCATTCTTAGGTGAGGTTAAAGTCGCTGGCTTGTCTATAAAGCAAGTCGAGTTAGCTATAACTCAAGGCCTAAAGGGTGATTATTTAGTGAATCCTAATGTTTATGTGCAGGTTATTGAATATAGGCCTTTTTATATACATGGCGAAGTGAAAAAGCCAGGTGGTTATCCCTACCAACCTGGCATGACCATTAATCAGGCTGTAGCGCTTGCGGGTGGTTTAACTGACCGGGCTGATAAAGATAAAATATCTTTATATAGAGAAGCTGATAAAAAGCTTAAGCAGCATGCATCTCTTGAACATAATGTTAGTGCTGGCGATACCATCACGATAGAACAAAGGTTTTTTTAATGACACATAATAATATAGCCATCGACACTCAACTTGCTATTAATGATAAATCTCAAGGAGCACCTAAATCTGTAGTATCTCAGTCGATGAGTAACCAACCTGCCGAAGAGATTATTGATTTACGCCGTTATTTTTCAGTTTTTAAGAAATATCTATTACGTGTAGGCTCTTTAGCGATTGTAGTAGCATTATTAACGGCTGTGATTGCCTTAAATATGACACCTGTTTATCGTTCTACTGCAACTTTATTGATAGAGGCGCAACAAAATAAAGCTGTGTCATTTGCAGAAGTTTACGGATTAGACTCAAATCGAAAAGAGTATTACCTAACACAATTTGAAATCTTAAAGTCAAGAACAATTGCTAAAACGGTGATTGAGAAATTAAATTTAAAAGAGCATCCAGATTTTATTGCTCAGGCGTCTACTGCTCGTTATTTTATTAACGTGGTTAAACAAGCGTTACCTTTCATACCTGCAAAGAAAGCCGTGACTATATCTTCAATCGAGCAGGAAAAAATGGCATTACATGAATTAGTTAGTGCTTTTACAAAGCGATTAACTATAACTCCGGTACGTCAAACCCAATTAGTGCATATTTCATTTGAAAGTAGTGACTCAGCTTTAGCTGCTTTAGTGGCTAATACTGTCGGTGAGGTCTATATAGAACAACACTTGATTGGTAAAATGGGTGTGACAAAAGAAGCTTCAGGTTGGTTAACTACGCGTTTGACTGATCTACGTCTTAGGCTTGATGAGTCAGAGTTGAAATTGCAACAATACTTGGAGAGTGAAAACCTGATTGATATTTCGGGTGTATTAGGTTTAATTTCAAAAGAATTGGAACAAACTTCAGTACAGCTAGTCGTCGCAAGAAATGAAAAGAATAAGTTAGAGAGTATCATACGTGTAATTGATGAATATGGTCGTGATAACTTGGAAGTCCTTCAGTCTATACCAGATATAACATCACATCGAGCTATACAAGATATTAAAAGAACTTTAGTTACTTCTGAACTTAAATTATCAGACTTAGCCGGTGTATACGGACCAAAACACCCAAAGCTTATTGCAGCCAAAGCTGAATTGACCTCAGTACAAAAAAATCTTTCTCTCCAGGTTCAACGCTTAGTAAAAGGTGTTCAAAAAGAGTTGAATACTAGTAAACGCAATGTTAATGCGCTTGAAGTAGAACTAACACGTATTAAAAAAGTGTATCGAGAAATAACGGCTAAAGAATACGAATATAGAAAGCTGTCACGCGAAGTCGAAACCAACCGTAATATTTACGATACCTTTTTCTCTCGCGCTAAAGAAACTGAAGTAACCAGTGATTTTAATGCCGCTGTCGCTCGATTTACTGACAGGGCTTTTAAAACGACTAACCCTATAAAGCCGAATAAACCCTTAATGGTTATTTTAGCTTTTATGGCCACTTTCGGCTTAGGACTTGTTATTGCCTTTGTACTTGATGCTTTAAATGATACGTTTAAAACAGCCAGTGATATTGAAAATAAATTATCGCAGCGTATATTAGGTTTGATCCCGTTAGTGGCGTTGAAGAAAAATGCTGCTTTAATGGTGCATTACTTTTTTGACGGAGATTCTAATAAATTTTCGGAATCGGTCCGTACACTACGGACCAGTTTTGTGTTAACACAGCTTAATAAGGCATCGAAAGTTGTTGAAGTAACCTCTACCGTTCCGGGAGAAGGTAAAACAACAACAGCAACTAATTTGGCTTTTTCGTTAGCACAAGTTGAAAAAACCATCTTAATTGATGCGGATATGCGTAAACCGAGTATTTGTAAGCGTTTTGATATACCACTTTATCACCCTGGTTTGAGCAATTTAATCACCGGTACCGAGCAATTTGCTGATTGTATTTATCAAGATGAAAAATCAGGGTTAACGGTAATGCCTTGTGGACAAATACCGTCTAATCCGCTTGAATTATTATTATCACCTAAGTTTGCTGTAATATTAGCTCACCTTAAAAAGTCTTACGACCGTATTATTATTGATACACCACCAGTGCAAGCCGTTAGTGACTCTTTAGTTATTGCTCAGCAATCAGATGCGGTTATCTATGTCGTTAAAAGTGATGATACTCGTATCGGTGCTGTTCAAGATGGCATAGGGCGCTTAATTAACCTAAATGCAAATATTGCCGGTGTAGTGTTAAATAAAGTTGATACTAAGAAAATGGCCGCGAGCGATAGTTATCAAGGTTATTACAGTGATTATACCTATGGGCAAGAACAAAAAAGTTAGCCGTTATATGTGGGTAGTAATAAAGACAGCGTTGAACAGTAATTTAGCTTTTGGTTTGCTCTTGGGTTTATTAACATTAGTATTAGTACTGAATCAACCTAAAATTGCAAATGGATAATTAAGTTATGATAGATATTCATTGCCATATTTTACCTGATATTGATGATGGCGCTAAGGATATGGCTGAGGCACTTGCCTTAGTTAATATCGCGGTTGCAGATGGCGTAACACGTATTGTTGTTACGCCACATTTACATTTCGGTCGCTTTAATAATTACTTATCAGTGATTCAATCGTCCTTTCTCGCTTTGCGTCAGGCTGTTGATAACGAAAATATTCAAGTAGAATTAGCCTACGCCGCTGAAGTGCGCTTAGATTCTGAAATACTGTCTTTGCTGAATAGTCAGCAATTACCTTTGTATGGTCGTTATAACAACCAAGAGTTTATGCTGCTTGAGTTACCTCACAGTCATATTCCTGCTGGAAGTGATGTTTTAGTTAAGCATTTACTTAAACAAAATATTATTCCTGTTATTGCCCATCCAGAACGAAATCGTGATTTATTAAAATCCCCAGATAAAATTAAAACCTTTGTACGCTTAGGGTGCTGGTTTCAAGCAACAGCGAGTTCAATTACCGGGCACTTTGGTGAAGAGTGCCAAACATTAGCCTTAAGCTATATTGAGCAAGGCTTTATTAGCATTGTTGCTAGTGACGCCCACAACTTAAAACGTAGACCCCCGATATTAAGTGAAGCTCGTAGCAAAGTTACTGAATTATTTGGTGCAGAAAAAGCCCAACAGTTGTTTTACGACAATGCTTATAATATTACTGCTAGTTTATTTGAATCTTAGGCTAATTTCTAAGTTTATCGTTAAGTTTAGGTGACTAAGCACATTGCTCAGGGACGTCATCCCCGTGGTCTATTAATCGGCCGTAGCTTATTAGATAATGCAGGAGCAATTATCCTGAGCACATTCTCCTGGATCCAGCTTGTAACAAGCTCCTGAGTTAAGTAATTAGCTACACAGCCAAATCAATTTTATAGGACTTAACATGAGTATTTCATCAACTTCCTCACATTCTATCTTTGGCTCTTTGTTCGGGACGAAACCAGCTAACTATATTGCCTTAGGTATGTTATTACTACTTACCTTGTACTGTTTATCATCTTCTTTTAGCCGAGGTGCGTCTAATGCTTGGTATTTTAATGCTGAGTTCTCATTAAATGATTGGGCAACAAAAAATACTATAAAAGATGAAGCTGAATACACGTCTACATTAACATCGATAAAAAAAGCCCAGTCGTTAGACCCTACACATCCGCATTATGCTCATATGGTAGGGAGAATCACGCATTGGGGAGTTGATATGGGCTTTGAAGATACAACAGCGTTAGTAGATATCAATCAATGGTATGTGTTAGCAACAGAGTTAAGACCTTTATGGCCAGAACCCTGGATCGATTTAGCTCAATTAAATAATGCATTGCATGGCTATAACGATCAGACTAAATATTATATCGACCAAGCGATCGCTACGGGACCTTATGTCGATATAGTAACGGTAGGCATAATACAGGTGTTGTTAATAAATTGGCAGTTATTATCAGGGCAAGAGAGGCTGTTGTTGTTCAAAAAATTTGATATAGCAACTAAGCAATATAAATCACTACATCAGGTACTTCAGTTTGCAAAGGATATAAGCAGAGAAAAACTGTTATGTAGCCAGTTAAAATTTAATCCTCAGTATTCAAAGCATAAAGACTCCTACTCATATAGACGCTATTGTTTGAAGTAATCCTCGAAGACTAAAGTAGTCTCTTTGTCATTTCCGAAGTTTCTGAATTCAAGATCCTGAATTTATTTCTGGATCTTGTTTAGTTTGCTACTTGCTGGTTGGTGTGCTGTAACGTGTTCAGCATGACGGGGAATAATTCAGTTTGGCACTTGCTATCAGGGGTACTGAAACGAGTTCAGTTTGATGGGCACTCGCCATTAAAACGGTAAGAACCACTTGGGCACTATTGGTTAGCGGAGAAAAATATAAAGCAGAATTCGTATCACAGTACACATTATATTTAAGTAAATAGAATAAGAGTTAAAAATTCTACAGCGATAACGAAGCAAAAAAGGTAAGACCAACCTGCCAGAAACCTGTGATTCCCGAAAGCCCAATGAGGCTACCTGATCGAAAAGGATGGTAGGTGCGCAAACATCAAGGGCAGAGGATAGCTTCCTCAGAAAGAAGCTGTATATGCGTAAGCGTTACATTTTTTGTTAAAATTGTTGTTGTCAAATAGGTGGAGTCCATATACGGAAATCCATATAACTTAAGTGCGTGTATCTTCGATTTAGACAACTCGGGAATGACGATTTACAGTACCGTTTACATTCTCTAATAAGTAGGCATCCCTGCTACGTACCGATAAAAAACCTCGAAGATGACGGTGGCATTAAAAGGTGCGAGAGATAATATTTCTTATCCCATTCCAATATCAAATTTCAGAGAAAAAAAAAGCACCTAAGGGTGCTTTTTTAGCATTCGTTTACTAAACAGTGGTTAAGAAACTCTTAAGATTGTTTCTTAAATCTACGTGACGCTAAACCAATCATTCCTAATGCAAAGATTGCAATTGTTGTTGGTGCAGGAACTGGTTTTGGGTCCACTACAGCTGGCTCACCAACTAAATATTCACCAGACAAACTAAAGTTATAAAGCTGGGTGAAATCAATCGGAGTCGATGCCACTCCTGTGCGAGCCTCTGTTTCAGTCATCTGGAGAATACCGATGGCAAATGTATACGTTCCTGCGTTATACGTTTCATTCAGCCCTTTAATGAGACCCTTAGTTGTATCATGTTCGAGTATATTTCCGAAATTACCAAAGCTACCTTCGAATAACGCATAATCATAACCCTTAGTTGCATAATATTCACTTCCATCAGGTAAACCAGTTAATAGCCAATTTATTTCACCTACACCAGTTAATACAAACTCTATATAACTAATTGATTTGGCCTCAATCTCAATGTCCGTTCCCGTGATTAATCCCGCATTAGCAGTGTTAACTAAGCAGCTAAGAGATAAGATTAAGCCAGCAACAGCAGTATTTAAAAACTTTAATTTCATTTGTTATTCCTATTTCATTCTAATAATTTTGTGGATTACCCAAAAAAGGATAATTCCTTAATCGTAACACTGCAAAGCAAATCTCGCGCCAACTGGGTAACCAACTGTTTTATAAGGGTTTAGGGTAAGCTTCTTATTTATAAAAACTTTATGTGTAAAATTATCTGACACTAATTTACTCAAATAAACTTGTGAGAGCATTATATACTAAACAGCATCCTAATTGCTTTGTAATCATGGTGTTTGCAGTATAATTCTTTATTATATTAAGGATCAATTGAAATAAACTATGATCAATAATTGATCCTAAGAGCTGTTTAAATGAAATAGTGGGGTATTTAGGTCAAAACATCATATTAGTTAATTAAATTTAATGATAAGTGACTTAAAAATGTGGATATTCGAAGTTTCTGATGGGAATCTATATAACTTAAGAGCTGGATTCAGGAGAATATGCATCCTGCATTCTCTAATAAGTAGCATCCATGCTACGTCCGACAAGAGAACTCGGGAATGACGATTTACTGTACCTTTTACATTCTCTAATAAGTGGCACCCATGCCACGTTTCGACATGCCACCTCGAAGGTGACGGTGGAAAATACCTCATTCCCACGGCTCAAGTACGTCATTCCGGAAGTCTCTGGTCAGCAACAATCTCATAAAGGCTGTCATCCTGAATTCGTCATGCTGAATTTATTTCAGTATCAGGATCTAGTTCAGTGTGCACTTGTCGATTGAGGTGCTGAAACGAGTTCAGCATGACGTGATAATCATAAGTGCTGAAACATTGGCTAACGATTTAGTAATAATCATTTTTAAAAATTATGTATACTTCTATTTATACATATTCGTAGTTTTCATTATTGCGCTTGCTGCATGAGATCCTGAAACGAGTTCAGGATGACGGGAAAATTATTATCGAGGTCTTATTTTTGAATAGTATTTTTAATCAGTTTAGTTTTATTTTGGTTGTTATCTCTAGCAGGGCTCTTTTTACGGGTGTTCTTTTTATGGGTATTGGTTTATCGGCTACTTGTTTTGCAGGGGAGCAGGTTAATGAGTCGTTGTCGGTTGAGGCTAAGGGCAAGGTTTTTGTCAAAATCCCGCGTGGTTTAGTGACAATACAAGGCTGGGATAAGTCCGAGGTGATGGTTCAAGGTGAGTTAGACGATTCCACCAAGGGGTTACTGTTTGAGACTAAAAAAGATAAAACCTTTATTAAGCTAGATACCCAAGGGCAGCAACATTGGGGTGATGCCAGTGTCATTAATATATTTATGCCAAAGCAATTGAAGTTGTACTTCAAGGGTATTGATACTTCTTTTACCATTAATAACTTAACTAATCATATTGAAGGTAAATCCATTAATGGCAATTTGGTGGTAAAAAAATCACACGGGAAAATAAAATTGTCAGTGGTGAGTGGTGATATACACCTTGTAGAGTCTTCAGGTTATACCAAAGTTGAGTCGGTTAGCGGTCAGGTTGATTTTTCCGGTGACTTTGAAAAGGCATACCTTAAATCAATGTCAGGGGATATCATTGCGGATATTAGTGGGACCAATAACCTAACAATCAAAAATGTTTCAGGTGATACCCAAATTAGTGGCTCAGTTAAAAACAAAGCAAAGTTAAAGCTGTCTAGTGTTAGTGGTGATATCTGGTATAAAGCAAGCGATACCTTAAATGCCGAGTGTGAGGTGGTTAGCCAATTTGGTGGTGACATTGAGAATGAACTTACCGATGACTTGCCAATGGATGGTAATTTGCATAAAAAAACATTGAGTTTTATTTCGGGTGATGGCTCAGGAAGTTTGAGTATGAACACGATTAATGGCTCAGTAGTTATTGAAAAAGTGACTGAAAAAGTTATAGAGAAAACTGTCGGTAAAGCTAAAGATAAAGCTGTAGAAAAAACATCAACAGAAAAAACGGCCATGGAAAAGGCAAATAATGAATAAGTTAGTGTTTAATATCACCTTAGAGCTTACTTTAAAGAAAAGCTTAGGCAATATCTTAGCGTTCACTTTAAAGAAATGTTTAAAGAAAAGTTTACAGAAAGGTTTGAAGAACAGCTTGGAGAAAATAATTGGATAGTTTCTTAGCGCAATTAAGACATAGGCAAGTATTTAAAGTTGCCACCATTTATGCGGTATCAGCTTGGCCATTAATTCAAATAGCCGATTTAGCGGTACCTGCTTTAGGTTTACCAGATTCTGTCATGACCACATTATTACAGGTATTTTTGGTGGGCTTTCCTGTTTCTTTAATGTTTGCATGGCTGTATAACTTTACCGCTAAAGGCATTGTAAGAGTTAAAAGTGGTGGCGCGTCTGATAGTACGCCACAAGCGAATATTCAAACAACCTTGTCTGTTGCAGGCTCACTTACCTTAGCGGTTGTTGTTACCATAGCGGCTCAGCTCTGGTTAGAAGGGCAAGCGCCTCAAACCTTATCTCAAACACAGAGTAAATCAGCTATACAGGCAGGCGAGCAACTCGCATTTTCTGACACTTCAAGTACGTCACTATCTCAAGGGAAAAAAGAATCGATAGCGATTTTACCTTTTGTACCCTTTAGTAATGATATTGAAGACGAGTTTTTTGCTGATGGCATGGTAGAGGAGTTATTAAATTTACTCGCTAAAATCCCAGACTTACAAGTAGCTGCCAGAACCTCTTCTTTTGCTTATAAAGGTGTTTCAAACAAAACCATTGTTGAAATAGGCAAAGAGTTAGGCGTAGATACTATTTTAGAGGGCAGTATTCGTAAGAACGATATTACTAATAAAATTAGAATTACGGCCCAGTTGATTAAGGTCAGTACAGGTGAGCACCTTTGGTCAGAAACCTACGACAGAGAATACCGTGATGTATTTCAAATTCAAGACGATATTGCCAGAGCTGTTGTTGATAAAATGAAAATAACACTGCTGGGTGAAACGCCAACTTTTGAATCTGTTGCTGAAACTCATAATGTTGATGCCATGGTTGCCTTTGGTAAAGGGCAACAAGAGTTAGCCCATCGCACCGCGCCTTCTATTAATAAGGCATTATTGCATTTCCAAGATGCGGCTAGATTTGATGACGGTTATGCCCGAGCTTTTGTCGGTATTGCTAACGCGAATATTTTGCTTGCGCTTTATGGTAATTTACCTGAGTTAACAGCCAAAAGTGCAGCTGAAGAAGCGCTTAACATGGCTTTTCAGTTAAACCCTAATTTGGCTGCGGCGCACGCAACTCAAGGATTATTACTTACCAAAACAGATTCAGTAAAAGCTGAGCAGGCATTTAAAAAAGCGATTGCTCTTAACCCTAACTATCCAATGACGTATATGTGGTATGGCTCCTTACTGCAAAGCCAAGGTAATGTTGGCGGCGCACATCAGCTATTTGAGCAAGCGTACGTATTAGATCCTAAATCTCCAGTGGCTGCCTATAACGTGGCTTGGTGTTATTACCAAGAAGGCGCAGAGAAAAAAGCCATGGATATATTTTCGCAGATTATTAGTAACGACCCTTATTATCCAGGCGCTTATAACTTAGTTGGCGAAATTTTATCAACACGTGGCAGACTTGATGAATCAATAAGCATGTATGAAAGAGCCCTTGATGTTGATCCAATAAACAAACAAGCAATGCGGGGCTTAATAATTGCTAACATGGATATGGGACAAGTAGAGCAAACACAACACTGGTTTGATTATGCCAGTAAACAAGCGTCCCAATTTTCAGCTGAAGATATATTGTTTATGAAGGCGCGCTTTTATGCGACTCAAGGAAAGATAAATGAAGGGCTTAACTCTTTAAAAGATATGAAGTTCACCGGTAAAAAATCGGGTATGAATAACTACATTGAAGGGGAGATTGCCTTTTACCAAGGTCAGTATGTGCAAGCGATCACTGCTTTTGAACGACTGCGCAGCGCCAATGCAAGTAATGCTGACAAATTCTATCATTTATCTGATGGTCAGGCGGCGCTTCATTTAGCTTATGCCTATTTACAAATAGAAAAACTTTCGCAGGCACAAATTATTATTGATGGTTTTACCCAGTTTTTAGACAAAGGTAAGAGCAAAAAATCTAACGAGCCAGAGTATTATTATAATATGGCTTTGGTTAACGCTTTACAAAACAATAAAAGTGGTATGTATCAGTACCTTCAAGGTGCGATAGACTCGGGTTGGATAAAAGCATGGCAGGGTGATTTAGAGCCGATTCTAGCTTCGGTTAAAACAGAGCAACAGTTTGGCCAAATGATGGGCGGTATAAGAGCCAGGCTTGCCACTATGCGATCACGCGTAGATGGCGATAATACCTTTTTACTTGCCGACAGTGACAGTTTTTAGACCAAGTTTATGACTAATATCGGTTTTGGCGACAGTGACTTTAACTTTGCCGTGTATATAGCAAACAAACCCAACATGCTTGAATATCAAGATTTAGATGGCGTTACAGCACTTGTTGAAGGTGAAATTAATGTGATTAATCAAGCCTGTGGCAATGGTTGGCGAAAGGTCTTTAATGTTTATGCTAAGTTACTGTACGCTTTAGATAAAAAGTCTTTTGACTATTCAACTAAAGCGGCGACATGGCAGGATTATCGTGATAAGTATTTATTACAGAATAAAAGCAAAACAGCGTTATTGTTTTCAGCCCCTCAATTAGTTACCAATAAGAGCATATCTAATAACATCGTCGTTAATAACACAATAGCCAATAACAGAATAACCAATAAAGATACCGTGCATATCATTTGCGGTAAAGGCCACGCTAAAGCGTTAATCAGTAGTGGCAAGCTTAAAACTAATTTGGTGTGGTTAGATGATGAATTTGCAATTGATAACGACAATAGACTTATCGTTTGCCCATACTTTGATTACCGCCAGTTGAGCAATATAAAAATCGAACGGGTGGCAGCTTTGTTAGCTGGTATGACGTAAGAACCGTCATCCTGAATTTATTTCAGGATCTCATTTAGTGTGTCACTTGCGGGTTGAGGTGCTGAAACGAGTTCAGCATGACAATTTCAGGATCTAATTTAATGTTGCACTTGCTGGAATCATTCCCGGAGTCCTAATCTCACAATCATCATTCCCGAAGTTTCTGATCGGGAACCCATAGTTATTTATGCACTAAAGGTTCATGTTTTCCAATAACCCCTCAAAAGTTAACTAGTATTAAATGACAAATACCTAAACAAGGATTGTTTATGCGCATTGAGCACCACGGGGCAGTAAATGGCGTAACAGGCTCATGTCATCAACTGCATATTGATAACCAAAACTCACTCCTCATTGACTGTGGCCTCTTTCAAGGGACAGAGAAAGCAAATACCAGCAGTAATGATATTGAAGCACAGTTAGTTATAGATTTTGATATCAGCACTATTAAAGCCTTAATAGTGACCCATTGCCATATAGATCACGTTGGTCGTATTCCTTATCTTCTTGCCGCTGGTTTTAAAGGTCCTATTTACGCGACAACAGCCACCGCAGCGTTGTTACCTCTTGTCATTGAAGATGCACTTAAAGTGGGGGTCACTCGTAATAAGTCGATTATCAACGCTTGTCTAAAGTTACTTAATAATCAATTAGTGCCACTGGACTATAAAAAATGGCACAAAGTAGATTTACTTAACAATCACTCTAGCGCAAAAATAAAGTTTCAAATGGCAGGGCATATTTTAGGCTCGGCTTACGTAGAGATTGAGCTCAATTTAGCTTCAACGTCAGCATCAAAGCATAGAGTTGTATTTTCAGGGGATTTAGGCGCGCCGTACGCCCCTTTGTTACCTGCACCTAAAAGTCCATACCGTGCTGACACCCTGGTAATAGAGTCTACTTATGGCGATAAGAACCATCAAAATAGAAAAAATCGAACTAGGTGTCTACAAAATATTATAGAAAAAGCCGTGCAAGATAATGGTGTAATACTTATTCCTGCTTTTAGCATTGGGCGCACTCAAGAGCTGCTTTATGAACTAGAGCAAATAATACATAAACAAAAGCAGCGACCTAAGTATCAAAATAGCTTTTGGCATAATATTGATATTATTGTTGATTCTCCTATGGCCGCTAAATTTACGCAGCAATATAATGACTTTAAAGAATTATGGGATAAAGAAGCAAAAAGTGAGCTGCGCAGTGGTCGTCATCCGTTAAGCTTTGAGCAACTTTACACGGTAAACTCTCATCAAGAGCACCTGCAAACTATAGCGTATTTGGCTAAAAGAAATAAACCAGCCATTATTATTGCCGCGAGTGGCATGTGCAGCGGAGGCCGTATTTTAAATTACCTAAAACAATTTTTAAACGATAAAACAACGGATATTCTCTTTGTTGGTTATCAAGCGAAAGGCACGTTAGGGCGAGATATACAAAAATATGCACCAAAGGGAAATAAACCAGGCGGTTATGTCTTTATTGATGGTAAAAAAATTACGGTCAATGCTAACGCTGAAACTATTAGCGGCTATTCAGCCCACGCCGATCAACAAGGTTTAGTCAATTTTGTTAAACGAATGCGTATTAAACCCAAACACATTTTAATTGTTCATGGTGATGAAGAGGCTAAAGCGTCACTAAAAGCGCAATACCAATTATTATTGCCAGAAGCTTTGATCGAAATAGGGCAGTAATATGTCGATTGAGGTACTGAAACCGTCATCCTGAATTTATTTCAGGATCTCGTTTAGTGTGGTACTTACCGTTTAAGGATCTAATTCAGTGTGGCACTTGCTGGTTGAGATACTGAAACAAGTTCAGCATGACGTTAAGGTTCGTCATCCTTCATTCGTCATCCTGAACTCGTTTCAGGATCTAGTTCAGTATGACGTGAAAATGCTATAAATCTCTATTATATACTGCGAAATTATCGATAATTGTATTTTGATCCTCCTGAAGAGCCTTTTTCTGTAATAAAAGCATAATTTTACTGCAATAGTGCATAAACTCGAGTATACTTTGCCCGTTATATAACCCTTTAATATATAACAGAATCAGAAGCAAGGTAGTTGGTATATTAAATGAACAGCAATTTAGTATTCTGTTTGTATTTCTTCTTATCATATTTTATACAATTACCTTGAGGCTCAAATTGGGCCAATGAAAGTTAACGTTACCGGAACATAACTATGTACATCTTTGCTACAAGCGTCACCGCATTTATATTTGCACTTTTAGCCATTAAATTTTTCAAACCTGTAGCAATTGAAATAGGCTTAGTTGATAAACCTTCAGAACGTAAGCATCACGCCGGACATATTCCTCTTATTGGTGGTATTTCAATATTTTTAGCCGTACTTGCGGCTAGTTTATTGTGGTTACCTAACACACTAGAACTTCGTATGTACCTTATTGCTTCAGCAATGATGGTTTTTATTGGTGCTTTAGATGATAAATTTGATTTGCGTGTAAGAGTACGCATAGTTGGCCAAATAATTATTGCCAGTTTGATGATATATGGTGTTGGTGGTTATATTTCAAACTTAGGTAACTTATTTGGTTTTGGTGATGTCACGTTAGGCCCTTTAGGCATTGTCTTTACTTATGTAGGTATCATCGTTGTGATCAATGCTTATAATATGATTGATGGTATCGACGGCCTTATTGGTAGTTTAAGCATTAATACATTCACCTCAATTGCCATTTTATTTATTATGAGTGGCCAGACAGATTATTTAAGTTATCCGTTAATTTTAGCAACAGCAACTTTACCGTATTTGATGTTTAACTTAGGCTTATTTGAAAAGCTCTTCAAAAAACAAACTCAAAAAATATTTATGGGTGATGCCGGTAGCATGTTTGTTGGCTTAAGTGTTATTTGGTTACTGACCATGGGTACTCAAGGTGAAAATGTTTCATTTCGCCCTGTAACCGCCTTGTGGATTTGTGCCATACCACTGATGGATATGTTAGCAATTGTTGTTCGTAGATACAGAAATGGTAAGTCACCTTTTAAGCCTGATAGAGATCATTTACATCACATATTACAACGTGCTGGTTTAAGCTCAACGCAAGCTCTAGTCGTTATTTCCTCAGCTGCCGCTTTGATGTCATTCATTGGTTTAGCTGGCGAGTATTTTAATATCGCAGAAAATCTGATGTTAGCTGGTTTTTTAGTGATGTTTTTCTTATATAATTTGGCTATTCGTCGTATTAATAACTCAAGTACAGTAACTAAGTAACTAAGTAACTAATTGAGTAGTAACTAGTATAAAAAATTGCGTGAAAGTATTTTTAATCGATGGAATTAATCCATAAATTAAGCATATTCTCCCTTGTTCACGCTTTTGCTAAGCCTCACCTTTCAACAGACCCTACCACCGATATTTAGATTCACTATCTTTATATATTATATTTGTATGAAACTTACATCATTGCATGTATTTATCGGTGACATTTATATCATTTAACTTTAAAATACCGCAATAAATTAGTAATTATTAAGGACGAGAATGCAAAACAAAATAACCAAAGCAGTAATCCCTGTAGCCGGTCTTGGTACACGTATGTTACCAGCGACAAAAGCTATCCCGAAAGAGATGTTACCTATTGTCGATAAACCTATGATCCAATACATTGTTAATGAATGTGTTGCCGCAGGTATTAAAGAGATTGTATTAGTAACTCACTCTTCAAAGAATGCTATTGAAAATCACTTTGATAAATCATTTGAGCTTGAAACAACTCTAGAGAACCGCGTTAAGCGTCAAATACTTGGTGAAATTCAAGCGATTTGTCCTAAAGGCGTAACAATTATGCATGTACGTCAAGGTGAAGCGAAAGGCTTAGGTCATGCTGTTTTAAAAGCACGACCAATTATTGGTGAAGCGCCATTTGTTGTGGTATTACCTGATGTGATTTTAGATGAGGTCACTGCGGATTTAAAAACTGAAAATCTAGCGGCTATGTTAACACGCTATAATGAAGTGGGTCACAGCCAAATTATGGTTGAACCTGTACCAATGGAAATGGTCAGTAGTTACGGTGTTGCCGATTGTGCAGGGCACCAACTTGCTGCTGGCGAATCAAAAGAGATGACTGCTGTGGTAGAGAAACCGCCAGTTGATGAAGCTCCGTCTAACTTAGCGGTTGTTGGCCGTTATGTGTTATCTGAGAAAATTTGGGATATGCTAGAGTTTACTCCACCAGGTGCTGGTGATGAAATACAGTTAACCGATGCTATCGCGAGTTTAATGAAAGTTGAAACGGTTGAAGCGTTTCATATGACAGGTAAGTCACACGATTGTGGCTCTAAACTGGGTTATATGAAAGCGAATGTTGAGTATGGTTTGCGTCACCCTGATTTGGGTGATGAGTTTAAAGCTTTTTTACAAGAAATGAGCAAAGCTTAACGTTAAAGTTAATATAGGAGCTTAGGTTTTAGTGGCCTGGGTTCCAGTTAAAGTGATACGTGATTGTCATATGCTCAAACATCTTCATGTTGTTTGGGTATATATTATCACTGAGGTTTCACTTACAAGGAAAGTATAAGTCAAAAGTACTTAGCAACAAGGCATGGATTGCACAATAAATACTTTGCTAATGACGGTGTTAAAACCGATGCGTCGTTGCACTGAGTATTTCAATGTATAAAAATCCCCGCTTAATTCTAATAAGTTTATACAATAAATAAACAAATAAAAAATCACTTATGAATATTCAAAAGTTAACATCTCTAGCACAAGTGGCTAAAACGCGTTCAATTTTTTCATTGTTCGATCATAAAGATCGTGCCAAAGACTTTTCTTTAACCTTACCTAATTTATATCTAGATTATTCCAAGCAGAATATTAATGCCGCTGAGCTTGAGCAGTTAATTGATATCGCTCATCACGCCAATTTATCAGACAGTATTACCCGACAATTTCAAGGGGATATGATTAATAATACCGAGGAGCGTTCAGTTTTGCACACTGTGCTCAGAGCCCCTACGGCGATTAAACACCAGGTATTAGGTAGCGAGCTCGCTACAGAGGTTGATGCCGCTGAACAACAGATGGAAAAAATTGTTAATGATGTTCAAGGTGGTTTATTAACGGGTTGTACAGGGAAACGTTTTACCGATGTATTAGCTATTGGTATTGGCGGCTCATATTATGGTGTTAAAGTCAGCTTGTCTTCGTTAGAGCATTACCGTGATCTGGCGTTAGCTGTTCATGTTATTGCTAATGTTGACGGTGGTGCACTTGAAGAAAAACTTAAAAAGCTAAACTATGAAACGACCCTGGTTGTGGTAATTTCTAAAACCTTTACCACGCAAGAAACCATGCTAAATGCAAAAGCGGTTAAGCAATGGATGTTATCTTGCGTAGCAGCGGCAGACTTAAAACTAAGCAACGACTCTTGTATTATTGAAAAACAGTGGTTTGCAGTAAGCAGTAATATTGAAGCAACAAAAAGCTTTGGTATTAGCCCTAATCACATTCTACCTATGTGGGATTGGGTTGGCGGACGCTTTTCTATTTGGTCGGCGGTAGGCCTACCGCTTGCGCTCGCTATTGGCAATGACAACTTTAGCAAGTTGAAAAAAGGTGCATATGAAATGGATATGCATTTTACCTCAGCCGATTTTAAGCAAAATATGCCGGTTATTATGGCATTGCTTGGTATTTGGAATCGAAATGCACTTGAGCATCCCACATTAGCCATTTTACCGTATGCTCACTCGTTGAGGGCATTACCTGGTTATTTACAACAAACCGATATGGAAAGTAATGGTAAGTCAGTTTCAAAATCAGGAGAGAAATTACCTTGGTTAACGGCTCCTGTTGTGTTTGGTCAAGAGGGCACTAACGGACAGCACGCATTTATGCAGTTAATGCATCAAAGTGATGACATTATTCCTACTGACTTTATTGTGGCGTTAAAAGGTCGAAGTCAATATACCGAGAATCATAAAGTACTTGTTGCGAATTGTTTTGCGCAAAGTGAAGCCTTGATGCAAGGAAAAACCATTGAGCAAGTTACACAAGAACTGCTAAATTCTGGCTGTACTTCACAAGAGGTTGAGCGCCTTGCTGCTCATAAAACCATGAAGGGCAATACGCCTAGCAATACGCTGGTGATGGAAACATTAACCCCGGAAGCCATGGGATCTTTACTTGCGTTATATGAACACAAAATTTTCGTTCAAGGTGTATTATGGCAAGTTAATTCTTTTGATCAATGGGGCGTGGAATTAGGCAAACAGTTAGGCACTAAAGTCTTGTCAGTAATGAATGGTGGCGAGGATGATATGTTGTCAGCCTCTAGTAAGTCGCTAATAGAGCGCTTTAACCAGAGTTAAAGTGATCGGTGGGTTCTGGGAATTAATCATCGTCATGCTCGTGGTCTTTTAATCGAGGATCCAGGGCTTATTGCTGTATCGTCATCTTCGAGATCTCTGATCGAAGATCCAGCACTTTTTAGACACTGGATCCAGGACAATAAGCTCCATGCATTATCTAATAAGTGTCATCCAAAGCACGTCCGATGAATACATCACGGGGATGACATCCCTGAGTCATGTGCATAGGCACGTTAAGTTATGGCTGAAAGGC
>Ga0209396_1000629_pt1 | contig 40948 bp, 24 predicted proteins | sample GOMGulsemesocosm_6_FD_184638 | JGI IMG/M metagenome (GOLD analysis project Ga0209396, IMG submission 184638) | Methane-oxidizing microbial communities from mesocosms in the Gulf of Mexico - GOM8C Gulf of Mexico (SPAdes) (version 2) | ecosystem: Environmental > Aquatic > Marine > Cold seeps...
AGCATGGGCATCAGCGTCTACTTTTCGAGGATCAGATATGCGTGGTGGTGCAAATGGAGCACGTATTCGATTAGCGCCACAAAAAGAATGGGAAGTTAATAACCCAGTAGGTTTAGCTAAAGTATTAAGTGCTTTAGAGAATATTCAAAAAGAATTTAACAGCATTCAATCTGATGATAAGTTAGTTTCTATGGCAGATTTAATTGTGTTAGGCGGTTCTGTAGGAATAGAACAAGCTGCAAAAAATGCAGGGAACGATATTAAAGTAGGTTTTACTCCAGGTAGAGCTGATGCTTTACAAGAACAAACTGATATTGATTCATTTGGTTACCTTGAACCAAAAGCAGATGGTTTTAGAAATTACATAAATAAAAATAACATTGCATCTGCAGAAGAATTATTAGTTGATAAAGCACAACTACTAACGTTAACTGTTCCAGAAATGACAGTTCTGATTGGTGGTATGCGTGTATTGAATACTAATTTTGATAATTCAAATCATGGTGTGTTTACCAATAAAACAAACATATTGAATAATGATTTCTTTATCAACCTTCTTGATTTAGGAACAACATGGAAAGCAGTTTCTACCGATGAAAATATATTTGAAGGAAGAAATAGAGCTACAGGAGATATTAAATGGACAGCTACACGTGCTGACTTAATTTTTGGTTCAAACTCTGAATTAAGAGCAATAGCTGAAGTATATGCATGTGAAGATTCTAAAGAACAGTTTGTGCAAAACTTTGTATTTGCTTGGACTAAGGTGATGAATCTTGATCGTTTTGATTTGGCATAACACATTACATTTAATCATATTTAAAAAAGGCTGTTTATACTATTATAGACAGCCTTTTTTATCATTTGGAAATGAATGCAATTTATAAGTTGATTTTATGAACTTATTGTTTGTCCTTTTGAATAATTAATCATGTCAAGTAACATATCAATTATGTTCTCTGAATTATCTTTTTTAAGTGTTTTGTACTTACAAACCGAAACGATTCCTGTTTCAACTTGGTATACTAGAATACCAATATTAGTGTTCTCAGGGAGGCTGATTATTTTAATTTGGTTCATAGTTGTACCTTTTCCATCACAATACAAACATTTCATTTTCCAAGAAATATTTTCGTTCTCAGTTGAAAAGTTATTTAATAAATTAAAAATCGTGCCCCTTTCATTCATTATCTAAAAGTAAAGTGTTGCTTCTTAAAGATACAAAAAAATGATGGTGTTTACATTTTATTTTCCTTCAACAGTAACACGAACACCTTTACTATGGCTTGAAAATTCGGGAGCATACATGCTTTGTATGGTAGAAATTCCATTAGAGAAATCTCCAGCATTGTTTACACGCACATCATATTCCAATACATAAGTTCCTTTGTTTAATCGATCAAAAAAGAAATGTGTAGCTACGTCTTTTGTGCTTTGATAGTAGCCAGTTCCGTCTTGCCATTTGTAACTAGAAATTACATCAACTGGCTCAAAAGCACTTGCGCGCATATCTTTTAAATGTACAAATTCAAAGTTATCTTTTACTTGTAGTTCTATACGCACCGTAACTAAATCTCCCACCTTTAAGCTGGTATTTTTAATTTTTGTTAGTATAGGTCCATTATCGGTGTTTTTCTTCAAAAACAGTTCTTTATACAACTGAATATCATTCTTATGCTCTTCACTAGTGATTTTATCCAATTGCTCAAAATATTGCCAATAATATCCGCCAAATTGTGTAACCTCTGAAGTGTTTTTAATAGAAATATCTGCCATTTTGGGAGTGATTTCTGTTGTGTTCCAAGAAGTTTTAAAGTATCCAATTCCAGCTTCTAGTTTGGTTTCATTTAATTTTTTAGTATTGATTCTTTCATCTCCAATTTTAATTTTAGCAGAACCTTCTATTGATAACCAATCATTACCTTGTAGCAATAAAGCATAGGTAGCTTCTGTAGTTGCTTTAGTCGTATTCCAATCTTGCTTACGTTTGTTGTTTAATAACCAAATTTGCAATTCTTCAATGGTGTTTTTGTCATCAGTAATTTCAGAAAAAGCTTCTATGATTAATGCTTGAGTCTCTATAGGTGCTTCATGCCAATACCACCCAGATGTATTACTGTTCCAGTACATTCCTTTTTGTTTACTAGTAATAGAAGTCTCTTTTAAATGTTCTAAAATTAACTGAGGTAGCTGTCTGTCGTTAAAACGATGCAATACCATACTCAACATTGTTTTTTGCAAAAGCGTTCTGTCTAACCACTTGTTTTTAGCTTTATTGATATAGGAGTTTACAATAGGTTTAACTGTTTTGTCTAACGGGACATTATTTTTAAAGAAACTACGTGCGTACAAATAATGTAATTCGTAATTACCTAAAGAAATATTCTCTAGTGTCTGGTGTTTTAGCTTTCGATTGTGATTTTCTAGAAACCTAGTGTCTAAAAATTGTATAGCCTTAACCAACATTGAGTTTTTTTCAATCGGTGTGTCCGAGACACCTAGTTGTTGTATATGTCCAAATCCTGCAACAATATGACGGGTTATGTATTCATTTTCTTTTCCTCCACTAAACCAAGGAAATCCACCAGACGGTAGTTGTATCTGTTTTAGTTTTTTTAAAGTACTTTTTTCATCTGCAGCTAGTTTTTCTAGATCAAATAATAATCCTAAGCGTTTTTTCTTTTCTGCATCTGATTGTGCGTCTCGTAACCAAGGAGTCTCTGAAATCAAAATTTGTTTTAGCTCTTCATTTTGCTCTAATTTTGAAGTCAGTTTTCCATTAACCTTCCATGAATCAAATACGGTTTTAATTTTCGGATTACTATTTAGTATATGGCTCCCAATACTATTTGCATAATACCTACTAAAAGTTTGCTCCGCACATTCATGTGGAAATTCCATTAAGTAGGGAAGACTTTGTATAGCATACCAAGCTGGGTTAGAAGTGTATTCTAAAGTAAGCTGATGATTGCGTAATGTAGTTGAAGTATTGTTTTTTAACTTATTAAAGCTATAGGTTTTACTACTATTTGAACGTACAGTAATGGGAATACTCTCTGTAACTAGCATGTTATTGGTTAATACGGGTAATACATTTGATTCTCCGTCAGTAAAATCTCCTGCCTTAGCCAATACTTTATATTCTATTGCTTGTATTCCTTCTGGAATAGTCAATTTCCATGAAACAGAAGTATTTCCTTTTTTATTGATAGTGAAGTTTTGTACAGCGTTTCTGTTATTTAATTCAGTGTCAATAACCTCTCCAGTAACTCCATTGTACAATTCAAGTTTAGCAAAGCCATTCAAAGATTTATCAGAAAGACTAGTAATTTTAGTTTGAAATAAAATAGTATCATTCTCACGTAAAAAGCGAGGTGGGTTAGGGATGACCATTAATTCTTTTTGAGTGACTACGTTTTGTGAGAATTTACCTGACACTCCATTTTTTGTATGCCCGAACAATTGTACTTTCCAACGGGTTAAAGCTTCAGGAGTTTCAAATTCAAAACTTAGTTCACCTTTTGCGTTTGTTTTTAAATGCGGGTAAAAGAAAGCTGTTTCGCTGAGGTTTTTACGGGCGGTAATTGATTTAAAACTTGATTCTAGTTTGTTGATGTTTTTTGGGGACCCCATAGTTGGCTCCAAATTATCACCTAAATCATCAGCTGATATTTTTGAGGTTGCGTATCCTAACGTACTTTTCTCTTTTTTAATGCCGTAAGCCGTTACAACAACTTCTTCTAATTCAACATCTTCTTCATCAAAAAGCTCATTATCAGTTATAGATGCTATTCCACGGATCATTACTTTTTTATTTCGTAATAGAAATCCAAATTTATTCAGTTGTGAATATTGCTTTTTGAAACTTAGATGAGGGCTGTTCTGTTGGTTTAATAATGTAAAGCGTTTAATCTCAAAACTTCTACTGTTTTTTCGTGCATAACTATTATAGTAATAATCATTAATATTAATGGTGTTTATCCAGTTATGAGGTTTAAATTGGTCTAAGGAAGTGTCATACATACTTGCTAATACTTCTGCTTGTACACCTTTTTTATTTTTAATAGTAAAGCTCCATTTTTCTTTAGAACCTGGTTGTAGTTTATCTCTAAACGTTTTTGTTTCAATAGTTAATTGTTCTTTTGGTTCTACTAAAGAAACGGTTGCTGTTTTAGTATGGTGTTGGTTAAAACGAACTAATGAAAACTGTAAGAGAACAGAGCTGCTTGGGTTGATGAGGTCTTTGTTAATAAAAGACAAAGGAATACGAAGTGTTTTATTTCCGTTAAGAAGAACACTTTCTTTGTAGATAATATCATTACTAAAATAAGCTTCAGTAAGTATGTGTAAATTCTGATCAGCAGTAAGTAGTTTAATAGTTATAAAACCATCTTTTTTGGCAGTTTCTGTATTTAAAATTTCAAAATCAAATAATTTATTATCTGCTAAATAAGTGTCACTTGAACTCGTTATTAAAAAACGTTTATCTTGTTCGATTTCGATGTCAAAAACATCTTTTCCTTTAACTACAATGACATGATTACCAGACTTCCAATCTAAGGTATTCAATTCAAGCGTAGTTTTATTTTTAGTATCAATCGTTTCTTCAAATACGAGTGCGCCTTTTTTCCATTTGGAAATATTGTCTTCATCAGTATATGCTTCATGAGGGAATAAAGCTTTAAATTCTTGCTTAGAAAGTAGCGGAGCATCTGGTCCTTTCCATTTTCGTGTTCTTAAAATATGATTAGGAGCCTGTAGCTTATATACCTGAACAGTAATCGTTGCAGGTACAAATTCATCATTCAAGTTTTTTGTGTTGATATTGATTGAATTATTAGCAGCGATATTCCATTTGTCATCAGTAGTAATGGCAACATCCATGGAATGATAACCAACCTTTACATTTGTAGTAGCCGATCTTGTTTCGCCACTTATATCAGTTATATCTGCGGTGATTTCATAATTAAATATTGGTAATCCTTCTTTATTACTCGTTAAATCTGGTACAGCATTGAAGTTTATTTCAAACGCGCCATTTTCATTTGTGATAACTTCTCCTTGTACAATTTCTTGTGCTTCAGTATGCGCATATCTGCTCCAATACCTCCAGTGGGAATATTGTGTTTTTCTAACAACTCGGTAAGTTACTTTAGCACCTGTTATGTTTGAACCTGCTAAAGCGTTTGCATTTCCTTTTACGCAAATATTCTGATCTACGATATAACTTTTAGTAATAGGACTAAAGGTAACTTCAAATTTAGGACGTTTATATTCTTCAACTGAAAAACGAGTATGTCCTCCGTTAAAATAAGTTGAATGCTCTTTTTTTATCGATTCAATTGCAATACTGAAATTTCCTGTTAAAACATTTTTAGGGAGTTTGAACTTTTCAGAGAATGAACCATATTCATTAGTAGTTAATTCGAATGTTTTTAATTCTTGATAGTTAGCGTCTTTAACTACAACTTTAAAGGTTTCTTCAGGGACTGTAGTTGTTTTGTAGTTGTTTCTAGATAAAATGATTCCTTTAAAATGAACTTCTTGCCCAGGGCGATAAATACTTCTGTCTAAAAATAAGAACCCTTGAAATCTAGTTTTTTTACTTTTATTGTTAGGTTCTCTGTAATAGTTGTTAGTATAAGTGCTACCTAAATGTAATTCATCATTTTGGTATGTGATTACAACATCATGTCTATTTTTTTTTGCATAGGAAACCTCTCCAATAGTATTGGTGTATTTTGTTTTTCCTGCAACTTTTACTTTAGCATTTTCAATTGGTTTCCCACTAATGCGATCTAAAGCTTGTAATACTTTTTTTCCATGATAGTTCGATTCTATACAAACTAAATTAGATACTGTTTGATAACTATACGCAAATAATTCGTTAGTGTTTTTTGAAGCATCTTTAGTTGATAGGATAATGTATTGTCCACTTGTTAGTTCAGGGATTACAATTTCTGTTGAATGAGTAAAGTAATCTTTTTTCTGAGGTAATTGTATAGTGAATTCTTTTATGGGGTGTTCAGTTTTAAAGAACAACTTAATTATTGAGTCTCGGTCTTTATAGTTATACTGATTAAAATTGTGTTCATAATTTACTTTATAAATTGCAAGATGTAGTTGTTTAATATTCTGAAAATTCACTAAAACTTTAGAGTGTTTGTTTATTGGGATTATCTCTTCATTTTGTAATCTAATAGTTTTATGAAGTATTTTGTTTTTTAAATAACTTGTAATAGCAAAACCTTCTGACTTCGGATAGTTTTTAATGATTTCTTCGCAAATAGTTAAAGCGGTAGTTCTTTCTTCCGGATTCTTTTCTAAAGTAGCAGTATCATAAATAGCTTTTGCATAATACCCTTTAACAGTTGCGTATGCGTTTTCTCCTGAGAGGTTTGTATAGGTTTCTTGTAATGATTTAATATATAGCTCAACCTTGTTTTGATGATTGGTACTATTGTTTTTCACAAAGTTCAATCGATTGATATATGCATCAACTAAAGCATCAGTGTTATTTTCTTTTAAATGAAATTGTTCTAACTGCTGATAGGTTTTTAGCACTTCGTATCTAGAAAAAACAGTGTCGGTAGTTTCTATGTTTAGTTTTGAAAACTCACTAGAGGGAGCCAAATAAGACTCTTGATCTATATAGAATCGGTCTTTAGGTTTTGTAATTCTAGACTCATCAGTCTTAAAAAACTGTAATGCACGATTTGCTAATAAATCATATAAAGTAGGACGTAAATGTTCTGTTTCTGTTCCTTTAATTAAAATGTAGTTATAATTAGTAATGGGGATATTTTGTAGTTGCTTTTGGTTGATAATCGATTGTTTGAAGCCTTGATGAATAGAAGTAAACAAGCTATTTAAATCCCATGTTCTGAAATCGGCGTTTATGACTTTAGTGGTTTTTGTTCGGTTATATATTTGCCATCGGTGTTTTTGTAGGTATTGCCATTTAAAGTCTGCTAAAATAGATTCAAGTATTGCGTTGGTTGGAAAAGTAGCTTCTGAAATTTCTTTCTCTAAGTTCTTAGCTACTAACAATTCGGCATCTTCTTTCAATATCAAAGCAAATTTTGATTGGTATAACAATGATTTAATTAACTGATTGCTATTGTTTTTCTTTTTTGCTTTCTTGTATAGAGTTGCAACAATTTCATTTGCAGAAGTTGTTTTTCCTTCCAATTCATACGCTTCCACAGTTTTCCAGTATTTCTCAAATCTTTGTTGCGAGTAGGTACTTATTGTGACAAGAATATAGAGTATGAATAGGAGCTTTTTCATTTAGAAAGGTGATATTTTAGCGAGTAACGATTTTATGGATATCGCTTATTAGTTAGTTGTAGTTTTATATTACTTAGTATACGATCTTTATCAAAGTAAAGGAATATTAAAAACTATTCCAATCAAAAATGAGTGAAGTCTATTTTTTACACTGTGAAAGTAGGAGTTCATTTAGGTAAACAAAAAAGGAAGCCAATTGGCTTCCTTTTAAATATAGTTTTATTTATGAGTTGGTTATTTTAATAATTTAAACTCACAACGCCTGTTTAAATCAAACTCAGGATCGGTACAATTGTCACCACATTTGTTCAGTGGTTGCATTTCCCCATATCCGATAGATTTTAATCTGCTTAACTCAACACCTTGACTTACTAGATACTCCAAAGTTGATTTTGCTCTTTGGTGTGATAATTCCAAGTTATAGTCTGATGTTCCTCGAGCATCTGTATGTGCACTGACTTCAATTTCCATCTCTGGGTATTTTTTCATTACATCAACTAATACATCCAATTCTTTCGCGGCATCTGGTCGGATATTCCACTTGTCAAAATCGAAATATATTTTATTTATTTTTACTTGAGTCGTACCATCAGTTGAAGCTATAATGTTTTCTTCTTTGTCAGAATATAATTCAAGATCTAATACGATGTCATGACTAATTTTACCTTCAGTATCTGTAGAAAAGTTAACGTCGTATGGGTTATATAATTTACGTGTACCTCTAACCATGTATTTTTGGTTAGGGTCCAGCTTAAACAAATATTTTCCATCTGCTTTAACTATAGTATCGGCAATAACATTATTATCGTCATCCATTAAAGTTACTAAAGAACCAGGTAATATTTTACCGGTTTTTTTATCTGTAACTACACCTTCAACTAAATAGACTGGTTTGATGTATTCTTCTCGTTTAAATTCAAATAAGTTATCGTCATTGTTATCTCTATTAGAAGAATAATATCCTTTGTCAGTTCTTTCATTAATGATTAATGAGAAATCATCCAAACTACTATTAATTGTGCTTCCCAAGTTTTTAGGTTCAGAAAATATATTCTCTTCAATTTGACTAGAAAATAGGTCTAAATTACCTAATCCTAAATGACCGTTTGAGGCAAAATACAATGTGTTGTATTCACTCATGAATGGGAATTGTTCTCTTTTTTCAGTATTGATCTTTGGTCCTAAATTTTTAGGAGTACCAAAAGAACCATTTTTATTGATGTCTACTTCAAAAATATCCATACCTCCAATGGTACCAGGCATATCAGATACAAAGTATAATTTTGATTCGTCAAAATTTAATGCAGGGTGATATGTTGAGTAAGAAACATCATTAAAAGGTAATTCTTTAATTTTTGTCCAAACACTATCAACTAGTTCAGCTTTATATATTTTAAGGTGCGTTATCTTATTCTCATCTTTTCCTTTTTTACCTTCTGTATAATTAGTTCTACTAAAGTACATTGTTTTACCATCCTTTGTCACAGATGCATTGGATTCATGCTTTTTTGTATTTACATGCCCTTTTAACAACTGAGGGTTAGTTAAACTACCATCCTCAGCAATGTCAGCGGTATATAAATCCAAGTACGATTGATCATTCCACTTATAATTTTTTGCTTTAGGATTCCTTGATGAGGCAAAAATAATTTTATCTTCTCCTAAAAATGATGGTCCAAAATCAGGGACTTCGGCATTTACTTCAGAGCTTTTAAGTTCATAAAGAAAGGGAACATTTGCATCTATTTCTGACATTAGTTCAATTGTGCTTTCAGCTTGAGCTGCTTCGTATTTGGCCATCCAAATATCAGCTTCTTCATAGTTTTTAATACCTTTTAAAGCTTGTGCGTATCTGAAAAGGTAAGTGTTATCCAGTCCTTCACTATAATTCTTTACTAAGTCTCCATACCATTTGGAAGCCTCTTTCATTTTAGTATTGAAATAGTAGCTGTCACCAAGATTCATTAAGGTTTCTTGGTTTTTCTCTGATCTAGAATAGAATTCAGCAGCATCAACATAAGCTCTTTTTTCAAAAAGATTATTTGCTTTTCTTAATTCCCATCTTTGTGCAAAAGTACTGGTTGCACAAAATAAAATTAGTAATGTAGTTAGTATGTGTCTTTTCATTGTTATTACTTTTAATCCCACCCGTGGGTTTAATTCCTCGTCCCGATAGCTATCGGAACACTCGAATGGAAAACATTATTTATTAATTCATACCTCTTATGCCAATATCGAGGAAGTTGATTTAAAAGAATCTAGGTGATTTCTCGTATCCTCTAGTAAAGTCTATTTTACCTAAATCAAAAATAATCATTATTTCATGTGATCCTGAGTTGTAATCTCCCAAGTTACTTAATGTATAATCATAGGCGTAGCCTATTTTTAAAGTAGGTGTAATTCTAAATCCTACTAATCCTGCTACAGAGTCATCATACCTATAAGCAGCCCCAGCTTCAAAACGGTTGTGAATTAAAAAGTTCGCTGTTAGGTCAACAGATAAAGGTGCACCTTGAACCGCTTTCAGCATTGTTGCTGGTTTGAATTTTAAATTGTCATTGAGATCAAATACATATCCTCCTGTAAGGAAAAAATGAATTTCATCTACACCAACAGCCTTAAATCCATTGTCGTCTTTTAAATGTTTGTTCGGTAAAAAGTTCGGTACAGATAATCCTAAGTAATATTTTTTAGTATATAAAAAGGCACCTGCTCCTGCATTAAAAAATGTTTGATTAATGTTTTTAAAAGCTGGATCCGAACTACTCAATCCAACAACAGTTCCATCAGGTAATCGTCTTCCGTTAGGGTTTGTGTTAAACAAATTTACACCCGCTTTTACTCCTAAAGACAGTTTAAGTGTTTCATTAAGTTTTAATATATATGCAAAGTCTCCAGTAATGATGTTTTCATTAATGGTTCCATCTCCTAAATTATCGTTTATAAAGGAAATCCCTACTTCAATATTTTCTTTTAACGGAACATGAGCAAATACGGAAGTACTTCTTGGTGTACCTTCTGCCCCTACCCATTGCGATCGGTGTATAGAACCAAAATTGATTACGTCTAAATCAGAAGTAGCGTAAGCAGGATTAATGATGCTCATATTATACATATACTGTGTAAACTGAGCGTCTTGTTGAGCAAGTGCTTTAAAGCAAATACTCGTTAAGATGATTATGAATAAAATGTTCTTTTTCATTTTTCTATAGTTAGTTCTTAGGCTTAGTTTATCTACTTAAATATAAATCTCCTTGTATAGGCTTTCTTTCATTATCATTGAAATCAATGATATAGAAATAAATTCCAACAGGTAAAACATCATTGGACAAGAAACTATTCTGGTTTGATTTACCGTTAAAATCTGGTGTGTTGATATTTCCTTTGTGAACAATGTTCCCGTATCTGTTATATATTTCTATTGTGTAGTTCGGATATAAGATTTCAATAAATTGAATTGTGTAGGTATCATTCTGACCATCTCCATTTGGAGAAAATGCATTTGGAATTAGAATCTCAGCACATCCTGTTAAATTAACTGTGATTGCAAATGGGATACTTTCACAGAAACTACCATCGGTAAACGTTGCATAATAAGTTTGCTCATGAGTTAATAATAATGAGCTATCACTTAATACTTGACCACCAGTTTCTGAGTCATACCAAATTATGGTATAACCAAGCGGATTATTAATATTTGATTCCAGTAAACCTAAAGTTGGGTTGTCACTATAACAATACAATATTGAAGCATCAATAAGTGATGGTGGGGTTGGATCAATTAAATCGAACGATTGTGGCGTAAGTCCATTTGTACCACAATCTATTAATGGTGAAGTAATATTAGTAACTGTAAGTGTCGTTGTTCCTGGGTTCCCTAACAGTGCAACAGGAATACTGAATGTTGTGTCACCACTTGTAAATGTTGTGTTAGCAATTTCACCTACTGCAGTATTAGCTCCTGATAAGTCATATATGATAGTATAGTTTCCATCAGGTAAGCCTGTAGCATTTAAAATTGTTGCTATGGCATCAGAATCATTAAAACAAATGTCTGATATTCCTAAAACAGCTCCGTTAATACTAACAATATTAAAATTAGTTTGTTCACTAAGTCCAGTAGTACCACAAGTAGTAGTATCATTCACAATGGCAGTAATTGTAATTACTACGTTTCCAAGACTTGTTAGTAGTGCTGATGGAATTGTAAAGAAACCATCACCAGAAACAATTGTTAATGTTGCTGTATTTACTGCTGACGCAGGACTAGAAATGTCATAAGTTATAGTATATGTGCCATCCGTTAGTGTAGTTCCTAAAACATCAATGTCTTTATCATTCCCTAAACAAATATTTTGTTCAGGTATTTCTAAGTGAGATGCTTCATCAATTGTTGGAATTGGGTTTACTTCAAAACTACTATTTAAGGTAGTAAAGGCATTACTACATGTAGTACCAACATTAATAATATCCGTTATTTCAATAATTGTTGTACCTGTGTTTATAAGTAAAGCAGATGGAATATTGAAAGAACCTGTTCCCCCAGCTATTACAAAACTAACTGGTTGAAGAGCTACCGTATTAGCGCCACTTAAGTTGTAAGTAAAAGTGTAATTCCCATCAATTAAACCACCAGTACTGACAATAGTCACTAAGCCGTTAGCTCCTAAACAAATATCATCAACGGTTATTTCTGTTAATGTTAACTGTGGAGTTGGATTGATAATAAATGTGTCACTTATGGTTAATCCACTCACAGTACATCCAGTGGCAACACTAGAAATTACTGTGATTGTAATGGTAGTTGTTCCGTTATTTAGCGGAGTTGGAGGAATGACAAATACATTACTTGATCCAGCTGTGAATGTTAAAACGGTGTTTATACCAGTAGCCGTGTTTGCTCCAGATAAATCATAACTTACATTATAATCCCCATCAGGTAATCCAAGAGCTGTTAGCATTTGTGCTGATACAGGGTCTCCCTGACAATATGGTCCAAAAGCATCTACTGTGGCGCCAGCAGCATCAGGTAATGGGATGATATTAAAGTTTGTTTGAATGTTTAGTATAGAGCTACATCCGGTAGCATCATCGGAAATATTTGTAATTGTGATTACAATATTACCAGTATTGGTTAGTATCCCAGCAGGAATTGTAAATGCACCATTTCCACCAGTACTAACTAGTGTAGAAGTATTTCCTACAGAAGCAGGACTTGAAATATCATAAGTTATGGTGTAAGTACCATCCGTTAGTGTAGTTCCTAAAACATCAATATCTTTACTTTGTCCTAAACAAATATCCTGTTCAGGGATTTCTAAATTACTAGCATCTATTACCGGGTTAGGACTTACGGTAAATGTAGCACTCACATTCGAAACCGTATTAGCACACATTGTAATGATGCTTATTGCTGTAATGTTAGTAATTGTTATTGTAGTTGATCCAGTATTAGGTATTTGAGCCGTTGGTAGTATAAATGTAGTTGAACCACCAGTGAAAGTAGCCGTTACTGTGTTTCCAACGGAAACATTATCACCAGTAAGATCATAGATTAAATCATAATCACCATCAGGTAAAGTTGTTCCTATAATACTAACTGTACCATCATCTCCTTCACAAATTGGTTGAGAGACAGATATAGAAACATTGTCAATATCTGGTATTGGATGGATATCAAAAGTTGTCATTATAGGTACTCCTACGGCATCACAACCAGTTGTAATGTTTGTTATTATGGTTACAACAACTGTTGTTGTACCAATGTTAGTTAATAAGGCAGCTGGGATAGTGAAAGATCCGTTTGTAGCAACCATTGTTGCTGTTGTGTTATTTCCTGAAGAGGTGTTAGCTCCAGATAAATCATAAACAATATCATAAACACCATCTGGTAAATCAGGTGTTATAGCAGGGTTTGCATCAGAAATATTAACTATTGCATCACTAGCCAAACAAATGTCTGCGACATTTAATACCACATCCGCAGCATTAGGAATTTCATGAATTTCAAAATTAGTATTTGGAGTACTAAATGTAGTCGTATCACAAGTAGTAGCAGTATTAAATAAATTTGTTATTGTAAAAGAATAGGTTCCAAACGGTAATGTCCCTGCAGGGATTGTAAATGATCCCGTTCCGTTGCTAATTACAAGTCCAAATTCTGTTTGTCCTAATAAGTCTGGAGGGCCAACAATGTCGTACATAATGTCATAGCTGCCATCAATAAGAACAATAGGTGATGAACTATCAGTAATTGTAACTATTAAATCATCGCCGTCACAGATGTCAGGAATGCTGATGGAAATACTTATCGCATCAGGCAATGGGTTTACATCAAACGTATCTATAATAGAAGAAGCTGTGGTACATCCAGTAGCATTCTCCCAATTGGTAATCTCTATGTTATAAGTAGTTCCTTCTGTAGGTATTTGTGCAGTAGGTATATTAAAAGTTCCAGTACCACCAACAATTCCAACAGTAGTTGTAAAAGAAGACCCTATTGGAGTAATTGTATAGGTAATTGTATAGGTTCCATCGGCTAATTGAATTCCTCCAATTCCACCTATATCACTTACTGTAGCAATACCGTCATTACCAACACAAACATCATCAACAATTACTTGTGTGTCAAATGGGTTAGGGTCAGATAAAAGTTCAAAGGTTGCGTTTAGCATTGTAATTACGCGTTCACAATTTGTTATAGTAGTGGGGTCAAGAATACTAGTCACATCTACAGTAACAATTCCTGGGCCTGTTAAAAAAGCTGGATTAATAGTCCAAGTTCCTACACCGGCAGTAAATGTTACTGAAACTGTTTCAGATCCATTATTTGGAGGTGGGCCTGTTGTATAAGTGATATCATATATTCCGTCTGGAATAGGGGTAGCCCCCTCTGTAATAGTTGCTGTAAAAGGAGTTGTTGCTACGTCGACAAAACAAATTGGATCAGGCGCAATAGCTAGTGTAGCTCCATTAATGTCAACTATTGGCTCAATAATGATGTTTATTGTGGACATTTGTGGAGCACAAATTGGGTTTGTTGGATTTACAGTATATTGAAAACTGTATGTTCCAGCACCAAATAAAGTGTATATGTTTTGAATGTTTATAACAGAATCTAAACCTCCAGATATTTCTCCTGTAAGGGGTAGGTTAAGATCTGTCCAACTTCCACCAAGATCGTGTCCTGTAAGTTGTGTTAATAGATCGAATGCTATATAAGGAGTTAAATCATCTGTTTCACATAGTGTTAAATCAGTAGGTGTTCCAGCATCAGGTGATGGAAAAGCCGTAATGGTTACAGTAGCTGCTCTTGAAGGACAAGTTCCAACAGCAGGTATTGTGTAGGTAAAATCAAAAGGCGTATTTGGTGGTACTAAAGCAGCATTAAAAAACTGACCAGATAATGCTCCTGAAGCATCGTCGTCACTCCATGTTCCGCCAAAAGTAGCACTTGGCCCAAATCCTAAAAAACTAAATAAATTTACTGAAGTATCAGTATCACAGGCAACAGCACTAGGATTATTGTTTCCAGGAAACCCTCCTAATGTAAGGGTTATGGTTGCTGTAGGTACAGCACATGTTGGATTTGCAGTGTAAGTGTAATTAAATACGCCTCCTTGATTAACTGTCCAAGTATTTAATAAGCCTGTAGTAGTATTTAATCCCCCTGAACTGTCGTCGTCATTCCAAGTCCCACCAGGAACTGGAACTCCTCCAAGAAGTGCAAATAGATCTACTGTTCCAATTGGGTTTGCTAAGCCTTGATCATAGGTTTCTTTATCACAGATGGTTATGGAAGCATCGGCTCCAGCACATTGTGAAAAAGAGATTGAAGGAAAAAATAAAGTGATAAATATAATAGCGAATAAAGCAATAGAATTATTACTTGGAGTGCGATTAGTTTTCATATATGAAAGTTATGTTTAATATCTTTTATTTGGGTAAAACAACTGTTAGTTAGTACAATTAACAAATGTTATTGCCAAAGAAATTATTTTTTCGACAAACAGTCATAATTACCGATGAAATAACATAAAAACTTTGTGAATGGTTGATTTTTTGTTGTTTACTGGTGTTTGTTTGATGATTTATTTATTTTGCGATACCAAAATATATTGATACCTTATGAGGCTAATTTTCTTTTTGTTTTTTATTAGTGCGTTAGCTTTTTCTCAATCAAATGATTTTGAAAAAGGGGTGGCTAATTATGAGAAAAAGGAATGGAATGCTGCGAAACCCTATTTTTTATCTGTTTTAGAAAAAGATACAAATTATACGAAAGCACAAGAATATTTAGGTGACATAGCTGGTTATAATAAAAATTGGGATGAAGCTTTAGATTATTATAAAGTTTTAGTTTTAAACGATAATGAAAATGCTAACTACCATTTTAAATACGGGGGTGTTTTAGCGTATAAAGCCCAGTCGTCTAGTAAATTAAAAGCGCTCACCTTAGTAGGTGATATCAAAAAGCATTTGCACCGTGCTGTAGTACTAGACTCAAAACACATTGAGGCTCGTTGGGCGCTAGTAGAAATATATATTAGTTTGCCTAAAATAGTTGGGGGGAGTGAAGTAAAGGCAAAAAAACATGCCAATGAACTACTTGAGCTCTCGAAGGTGGATGGTTATTTGGCATTAGGATATGTAGCAGAGTATAATGATAGGCCATTAGATGCAGAGGCGCATTATAAAAAAGCGATTGCAATTGGAGGTTCCGAACATACGTATAGTAAATTGTCAGGCTTATATGAAAAAACCAATCAGCCAGAAAGATCAATTTCTAACTACGAAGTTGCCTCAGAAAAGCTACAGCGAAATCATTTAAATTATTTGATAGGTAAAGTTGCTGCTCAGTATAATGTTTCTTTAGATAAAGGACTGCAATGCTTAAAAATTTATATCAAGAATCATTCTGAAAAAGACGGCGTGCCTAAGTCATGGGCTAATTATCGGATAGCTCAAATTTATCGTCATAAATCAAATAAACGAAATGCGTATAACTATATCCAAAAGGCATTAGAAGAAAAGTCGGATTTGGAAGCTGCTCAAAAAGAAAAAAAGTTGATTTTGATGATGAAGAATTAATCTCTTGTCTTTGTTCTAAATTCTTGTAGAGAAGCAGTCTAAAATCTTTTCAAATACTTATATTTACTCTTAGTAATAAAATCAGACTATGCAAATACATTTTATAGCTATTGGCGGTAGTGCAATGCACAATTTAGCCCTGGCATTACATACCAAAGGATATCAAATAACAGGAAGTGATGATACTATTTTTGAGCCTTCAAAATCACGGTTAGCAGCTAAAGGGTTATTACCAGAATCATTTGGATGGTTTCCTGAAAAAATCACAACCGACTTAGATGCTGTTGTTTTAGGAATGCATGCTAAAGCAGATAATCCAGAATTATTGAAAGCGCAAGAGTTAGGAGTGAAAATTTATTCATATCCTGAATTTTTATACGAACAATCAAAAAACAAGACACGAGTAGTTATCGGAGGTTCTCATGGTAAAACTACTATAACTTCAATGATATTACATGTAATGCATTATCATGATAAGGAGGTGGATTATATGGTTGGTGCTCAGTTAGAAGGTTTTGATACCATGGTGCATTTAACGGAAGAAAATGATTTTATAGTTTTAGAAGGTGATGAATATTTATCATCACCTATTGATAGACGACCAAAATTTCATTTATATAAGCCTAACATAGCATTGTTGAGTGGAATTGCTTGGGATCATATAAATGTATTTCCAACTATGGAAAACTATGTGGAGCAGTTTGAAACATTTTTGACATGTATGTCTAATGCAGCCATCATGGTGTATAATGAAGAGGATCCTATAGTAAAGAAAGTTGTAGAAGAGTCGGATAAGCATATGAAACGTTATCCGTATCAATTGCCTAAGCATGAAATTATCGACGGACAAACTTATTTGGAGACTAATGAAGGGCCTATGCCAATTGAAATATTTGGTGATCATAATCTAAGTAATTTAGCAGGGGCAAAATGGATATGTCAACATATGGGAGTTGATGAAGAGGAGTTTTATGAAGCTATAGCTACTTTTAAAGGGGCAAGTAAGCGCTTAGAAAAAATCGCAGAAAGTAAAGGGAAAGTTGCTTATAAGGATTTTGCACATTCGCCAAGTAAAGTAAAGGCAACTACTAATGCTGTGGCGGAACAATATAACAAACGAAAAACAATTGCTTGTTTGGAGTTGCATACCTATAGTAGTTTGAATGCTGAATTTTTAAAGGAGTATGAAAATGCTTTAGATGCTGCTGATGAGGCAATTGTGTTTTACTCGCCAAACGCCGTATCAATCAAAAAATTAGAGGAGGTTTCTGAACAACAAATATTTGATGCTTTTAAACGAAATGACTTAAAGGTGTTTACAAACCCAGAGGGGTTTAAAAAGCATTTATTCAATATGAATTTAGATAACTCTGCTTTGTTATTAATGAGTTCAGGGAATTACGGTGGTTTGGATTTTGACGAGGTTAAAGAATTAATTAATTAAGGAGTATAGTAATGTAACAATTCTGTTATGTAACATAAAAAGATTCATTTACCAAAAAAGGTTTAACAGAGATGTTAAACCTTTTTTAGTAAACGAGCCTATTGTTGTTGAAGTTTTATATCTTTAAATTATGCAAGAAGTGAAATCATTTTCCATAAAAAATTGGTCTGAGGAAGATAGGCCTAGAGAGAAGTTGCTCGCTAAAGGAAAAGTTTCTTTAACAGACTCTGAACTTCTGGCCATATTGATTGGTTCAGGAAATAGAAATGAAAGTGCTGTTGCATTATGTAAGCGTATATTTGCATCAGTAGGAAATAATTTGAATGCCTTAGGGAAGCTATCAGTTTCACAGTTGCAAGAATTTAAAGGAATAGGAGAAGCCAAGGCAATAAGTATCGTTGCGGGCTTAGAACTAGGAAGACGAAGAAGAGCAGGAGAGGAGTTGGTGTTAAATAAAATAACATCCAGTAAATCGGTTTTTGAAATCATGCAACCCATTTTAGGCGACTTACATCATGAGGAGTTTTGGGTGTTGTTTTTAAATAATTCTAATAAAGTTTTATCGAAACAACAATTAAGTAAAGGCGGAATAACTGGAACATTGGTAGATGTTAGGCTATTAATGAAAAAAGCATTAGAAATAGGTGCGACAGCATTAATAGTATGTCATAATCACCCTTCCGGAACCTTAAAAATAAGCGTGGCAGATAAACAAATCACGGAAAAAATAAAGACAGCAGGGATTTCCTTAGATATTAAATTATTGGATCATTTAATTATTACAGAACAAAATTACACTAGTTTTGCTGACGACGGAATACTATAATGAAATTATTAGTTTATACACATAAAGTAACTCCTAGGTTGAGTTATGTTTTTAAGCATATTTGCACGAGAATTTTGGGTTTACAAGTTTCTTTTACAAACATTGTGGAAGAATTTATTGCACATCAAGGACTCAAAATGTCGTATACCAAACAGCCCTTAGGAAAGGAATTGTTTATACAATCGCATTATTTGTTGTTTGAAGAAGGAGTGTCCGATGTTGAAATAGAAATACATAAATGGAAGAACACCAAGTGTTTTTTTGCCAACGGAAATAAGAGTAGTTTACCTTTTGATATTTTTGCTGCGAGCTTTTATTTGTTGAGTAGGTATGAAGAGTATTTACCATACGTAGCGGATGATTTTGGGCGATTTCCGCCAGAAGAAAGTATTGCCTATAAACATCATTTTTTAAAAGATCCTGTAGTAGATGTTTGGGCATATGAGTTTAAAAATGCTTTATTAGAAAAGTTTTCGGAATTTGAGTTTCCTAGCAGGGAATTTGAATTAAAACCAATTATTGATGTTCCTGTTGCATATAAATACAAGTATAAAGGAATTTCACGAACTATAGGAGGTGTACTAAAGGATGTGCTAGCATTAAACTTTAATGAACTATACACCCGATTTTTGGTACTGTTTAAATTACGTAAAGATCCTTATAATACCTTTAAATGGCTTATTAACAACCATAAAAAACGTAACCTAAAGCCAATTTTTTTCTTTTTATTGGGTGATTATACCATTTATGATAAGAGTATTAATTACCAGAACAAACATTTTATATCACTTATAAAATCAGTTTCTGATTATTTTGAAGTTGGATTAAAAGGGTCGTATTTGGCCTTAGATGATATTGAGGTGTTGAAAAAAGAAAAACAACGTTTTGAGTCAATTTTTAACATACCCTTATTGCATACTAAAAATTCTTTTTCAAAATTAAAATTGCCATTGGTTTATCGGAATTTGATCGATTTAGAAATTGAGTCAGATTATACTATGGGGTATGTTTCAGAATCAGGGTTTAGAGCAGGGACATGTACTCCTTTTTATTTTTATGATTTAGATTATGAAATGCAAACGCCTCTTAAAATAAACCCTTTTTGTGTGTTGGATTATGTATATCGAAAAACTAAAAACCCGGTTCAAGAAATATGTAGTTTAATTGATGCGGTTAAAGAAGTAAACGGAACGTTTAATTTAGTAGTGCATAATTATACGTTTAGTGAGCATGAAGAGTGGAGTGGTTGGCGAAAATTGTATGTCAAACTATTAGATTATTCTGGAGATAATAAATAAAAATGCATTTTATAGATGGAACATATAACGGATATTTTTTTTGATTTAGATCATACACTTTGGGATTTTGATAAAAACTCCGAAATCACCTATAAAATTATTTTTGATGAGTTAAACTTAGAAGTTTCATTGGTAGAATTTTTAAAAGAGTATAAGGAAATTAATAAAAACTTATGGAAACTTTTTAGAGAGGAATTAATTGATAAAGAGACCTTGCGTTATAGAAGATTGAAAGAAACCTTTACGGTAATTAATATTGAATTACCTGACGAATTATTGTTTAAAATAGCTCATGAATATATCTATCATCTTTCCAAACAAACACATTTATTAGATGGGACAATAGCGTTATTAGAATATTTAAGTCCAAAATATACCTTGCATATTATTACAAATGGTTTTGCTGAGGTTCAAGAGGGAAAATTGAATAATACCAATTTGGCGGAATATTTTGATGTAATTGTAAATTCAGAAATGACAGGTGTTAAAAAACCTAATCCTATTATTTTTGAAAAAGCACTTGCCCTAGCAAATGTGTCAAAAGAAAGCTCATTGATGATAGGGGATAGTTTTGAAGCCGATGTACTTGGAGCGTTAAATTTTGGAATGGATGCTATTTGTTACAATTACCACCAAGAGGACTTGCCAAATCATATTAAGCAAGTAAATCATTTAGAAGAATTAATGCTAATTTTATAAGCTAAATCGATTATTTTTGAAATCGATTGTTGAAAAGTAATATTATGAAAAAACACCTTTTTTTATTAGTGCTATTTATAGGTTTAGTAGTCCAAGCACAGAATGAATTGAATGCATATAAGTATATTGTAATTCCCTCAAAGTTTGATTTTCAAAAGGAAACAAATGAGTATGGTCTTAACTTACTTTTAAAGTATAAGTTTCAACAGTTAGGTTTTGAAAGCTATTTGGATACGGATGATTTACCTCAGGAATTACGAACCAATACTTGTTTGTATGCTTCTCCAATATTACATACAAAAAGTAATATGTTTAAAACAACAGTGAGTGTTGAGTTATTTGATTGTGCTGATAAGTCATTATATAGAACTCAGGAAGGAAGTAGTTCATCTAAAAACTTTAAAGTTTCTTATAATGAAGCTGTTAGAGAAGCATTAAATTCTTTTCAAGATTATAAATTAGATTATACGCCAGAACGAGAAACTGTTCAGGAAACATTAAAGGATGATAGTTTGGCAGAGCATTCAGCAGCAGAAAAAGAAATTGAAAAGTTGAAAGAAGAAGTGGCTACACTAAAACAACAGAGTAGGGAAACTAAGGATGTTCCTTCACCAGTTATGTATGATAAAGAGGTTAAAGCAGGCGCAGTTGTTGAGGAGATGAAAAGTTATTTATTGGCACAGCCTATTATAAATGGTTATGTCTTGGTTGATAGTCTGACGAATGAAATAGTATATTCAATTTATAACACTAAAATGAAAGATGTTTTTGTTCTCGAAAGGAAGAACGGAGTTGTATATAAAATAGGAGCTTCCTGGGTGAGAGAGTATGTAGATAAGGAAAAAATAATGACAGAGTTCTTGGAAATTAAATTTTAACTACAAGAGAGTTTAACTTTTGGTTTAGTTTATAGTTATGAATAGTTACATCGTTATAATATAGGACTTAAATTGTAAAAGTGTTTTTTTTACCTAATACCCATACTTATCTTTCCAACGATTCTTTAAAAATTCACGTTGTGCATTTTCTCTTGAGTTATTCCCAGGTTCGTAAAAGGTTGTCCCACTAATTTCATCGGGCATAAATTCATGTGATGCAAAGTTGTTAGCAAAATTATGAGCGTATTTATACTCATCTCCATATCCTAATTCTTTCATTAATTTGGTTGGAGCATTTCGTAACGATAACGGGATACTTAAATTACCGGATTGTTTTACTACTTGTTGAGCCTTATTTATTGCCATATAAGACGCGTTACTTTTTGCAGATGTAGCTAAATAAATTACACACTGACTCAAAATCAGTCTTGATTCTGGAAATCCGATAATAGTTACCGCCTGAAATGTATTATTCGCCATTATTAATGCAGTAGGATTGGCATTCCCAATATCTTCACTAGCTAAAATAAGCAAACGCCTAGCAATGAATTTTACGTCTTCACCGCCTTCAATCATTCTTGCTAACCAATATACAGCAGCATTAGGATCACTACCTCTTATTGATTTTATAAAAGCCGAAACAATATCATAATGTTGTTCCCCAGTTTTATCATATTGTATGGTGTTTTTTTGAACAGATTTTAATACTAATTCGTTTGTGATTTCCACAACGTCGCTGTTGGAGTTATTAATGATCAGTTCGAAGGTATTTAATAGTTTTCTTCCATCACCTCCAGAAACACGTAAAAGTGCTTCAGACTCTTTTATTTTAATTTTCTTATTAGCTAGTATTTTATCATTTGCAATAGCATTGCCTAATAAGTTTAATAAGTCTTCTTTTGAAAAATGATTTAAAATATAAACCTGACACCTTGACAATAATGCTGGAATTACTTCAAAACTAGGGTTTTCAGTTGTTGCTCCAATTAATGTAATAATTCCTTTTTCTACAGCTCCAAGAAGAGAGTCTTGCTGTGATTTACTAAATCTATGGATTTCATCAATAAATAAAATTGGATTTTTTGTAGTAAATAAGCCACTATTCTTTTTGGCAGAATCAATGACATCTCTAATGTCTTTAACTCCGGAGTTTATGGCACTCAATGAATAAAAAGGTCTTTTTGATTCTGTAGCAATGATATTAGCTAAAGTAGTTTTCCCCGTACCAGGAGGTCCCCAAAGTATCAGCGAAGGAATTATTCCTTGATTGATTTGATTCGTTAACGAGCCGTTTTCTCCAACTAAATGTTCTTGACTAATATAGTCTTTAAGTGTCTTTGGTCGTAATCGCTCTGCTAATGGTTTATTCATTTTTCAAAATTAACAATTAATAAGGTACAAGTGGTATTTATGTAAGAATTGTTTGAGCGCTATCTACTTCTAGCTTTTAGTGTTTACGTTCAGGTTTCTAATTTCGACCATTGGTTTTTGACAATTTTACCGATTATCAATTTTGGTAAACTTATTGTATTTTTATGTTTATCAAAGTTTTTAAACAAATATTCGATATTCTTGTCTTCCCATTACTAATTATATTATTAATGTGGATAGTCTTTTTATTTGAAATTAGCTACGGTTTCAATTTCAATCATTTTAGTATTTATCCTCGTGAGTTTAGTTCTCTTTTAGGAATATTTGCGTCACCATTTTTACATTCAGATCTTTCACATATCACCAATAACACCCTTTCGTTTTTTGTGTTAATGTTAATGGTTCGCTTTTTTTATAAGAAAAATTATTTAAAAATATTCTTATTAGGAATAGTGCTCTCAGGGCTATTGACATGGTGTATTGCACGTCCTGCTTATCATTTAGGAATGAGTGGTGTTATTTACGTGCTGGCCAGTTTTATAATTGCTAAAAGTTTTTTTTCCAAGCAGTATAACTTAATAGCTATCGCATTTACGGTCATATTCACATATGGTAGTATGCTCTGGTATGTGTTTCCTATTGATAAAAGTATTTCATGGGAAGGGCATTTATCAGGACTAATTACTGGTGTGTTGTTAAGTTTTTTCTTTAAAAATGAAATAGAAGAAGTGGCACCTCGACCAATAACTATACAGCAAAGTTTATTTTTAGATCACTTCGATGGGAAAGGTAAATTTATTGCAAACCTCCCTTTTTTAGATGAAGATGGAAACCTGATTATTGAGGAAGAAGAGGAGTAAAGAGGTTTAAAATAATAAAACACAAAAGGACTATTCTATGAATAGTCCTTTTGTGTTTTATTAAAATAGTATTTTATTTGAGTTTCTGTCTCATAGATTCGTATAAAAAGGCTCCACAAGCTACAGATACATTTAAGGATGCTATATCGCCTTCCATAGGTAGTTTTGCTTTGTGGTCACATATTTTTAGAGTAGAAGGGTTTATTCCGCGTTCTTCAGATCCCATAATAATAGCAGTAGGTTTTTTTAAATCTACATCGTAAATTAAATCCTCTGTTTTTTCAGTAGCAGCTACTATTTGAAAACCTGAGCCTTGTAAGTAATAAATAGCATCTTTTAAATGATTTACTTTGCAAACAGGTATTTTAAACAATGCTCCAGCAGAAGTTTTTATAGCATCCGCACTTATCGGAGCGCTACCTTTATCTAATATCACAATTCCTTTTACTCCAGTACATGATGCAGTACGTGCAATTGCTCCGAAATTTCTTACATCAGTTACTTGATCAAGTAACAATACTGTTGGATTTTCAGTTAAGTCTAGCTGTTCTGTTAATTCCTCAATTGTAATAGTTCTAACTAAAGCTATTTTTGCAAAAACACCTTGGTGATTTTTATCTTCAAACTTTCTGAACTTTTGAATAGGCACATATTGAAAAGAAATTTTATGTGATTTAATTAAAGAAAATAATTCTTTAGATAAGTCGTTTTCAGCTTCTTTTAAAATGTATATTTTTTCTATTTGGGTATCAGAATTGATTGCTTCAATGATTGCTCTCGATCCAAAAATTTCGTTTGTCTTCATTTGATAAAATTATGAGTGCAAATGTAATTTAGTTTTTCACTACTCTAATGTTTTTAATAGTATTTTTTAAATGAATACTTAAAATATAGATTCCTCGGTCTAAATTTTCAATGTTTATTTCTTTTGGTTGTTGGTTGAGAATCAATTTCCCGCTAACATTATATAATTGTATGTTATTAATTCTATTATCAGATTCAATAGTAATTATACCTGAACTTGGAATAGGGTAGACAACTAATTTGTTCTCAAAATTATAATCATCAATACTTAGTACTGTACAACTTTCATTATTCTGTTCTATGTTATTTCCAGGGGTTACATCTTTCCCGTTAAAACCAATATAGTCTGTTGGGTACCTTTTTACTCTAAATAATACTTTTGTGAAGTCACTTGGCGTTCCTCCTTGTGGTATAACTCCGACTGTTTGGTCAACAGGGTTTATATATTCCCAAACCTTTGCATTTGTACTTGGATCAATTTCAAATAAATACCCACTTGGTCCATGATTGATTAATATATTTCCATTAGGCAGCATCTGAGCGTTTGAGACAAACCTAGCGTAAAAATTTGTAGGTGTAACTGGGTCTACATAAGTATAGTCTAATATTGAAGGTCCATAACTTGTACCTGGAGTATAATCATAATTATTAGTGATCGTATTGTAAGGTGGTGTAATTATGTCTACACTAGAATGACCTCTACCTGCACCATTATTAAAAAACATTATTTTTCCTGCATTTGGTAAACCTTGTGGTATCCAATGTACAGAGTGTTGTCCAAACGCTTTTTGATCTACAGAGGTTCCTTGGTCATAAGCTTCTGGGTTACCCCATCGGTATATATAATCTCCTCCTTTTCCACTATTTCCACCTACATGTCCCGAAGCTTGTCCTGTAGTAGTTGAATGGTCAATGATGTAAAATTCCCCGGTATTTCTAGAGCTTATTAATATTTGATCAAGATCTTCATTGTAGTACATAGCATTATAATGTAACCAGTCTTCTGCGCCAGGATTAAGTTTTATATGATTGATATCCAATAATTGTGGATTATCTGCAACAACTCCAAAATTATCTTTTGTGTTGTCGAAATCTTGTATTAAGTGGTCCCATGAATTCCATTGCCATATTAAGTTATATGTATTTAATCCAGTAGGTTCTACTTCTATGATATATTCTTCTAATAATGTAGCATCTGTTAACAATGCGGGATTTCTACCAGCTTGATGCGCTTCAGTATCAGTATGTCTTTTTGCTATCATGATAAGGATATTCCCATTATCCATAGGATATACATCATGATGGAGCACTTCTTGATCATTTGATAAATCAAATTCCCAAACTAAGTTATTGTCCCAATCTCTAATTTCTGCTCTACCTGCTTTACCTGGTAAAACAATTGTACTTGGGTTGTTTGAATCTGTAATACGTAATATGTTTCCGTTTTTAAGGATGTAATCTGCTTTTGCTAGAGAATAATTGGATTCCCATTGGTTGATTATATTACCGCAATTATTTATTAAATAGGAAGAATTTGGTAATGTATTTGTTCTTGTAGATATTAATGTATATCCATTATAAGAATCAGAGCTATTGTTTAAATAACCAATAGTATTTTGTGAAAAAAGGCATACATAATTCAAGCTTAAAGCCAATAATAGTAAAAGTTTTTTCATGCTAATAGTTTGTGTTTATTGAAAAATAAAAGGTTCCTTCAAGTATATTTAAAGGAACCTTTTGTAATAATTTATTAAGAATTATGACTGTAATAAAGCTGGCCAATCAATACCACCTTCTCTAGTTAATTCAAAAGTAATATCATCACCCCAAGTATTTGTGAAGTGAATAGTCATTACTGGTCCTACAACACCTACGATGTCGTAAGTAAAAGGGTCACTATAAGAATCTTGTATTCCAGCATCAAAAATCAATGTTCTACAAGCCCATGTCAGGAAGTGTACGTTTGGTCCTTGTCCTTCATCAGGAATACCTAATAAGGCATAATATCCAAAAGAAGCTTCACCAATAAAAATGGTTCCAGGGTTATCTGGGTCTTCTGTCCATGTAGTGTAACCAGCTAATCCGATAGCACCAGGTGCATCGTCACAAGCAGCAGGTCCCCCTCCGTTACCAATACATACAGATGTGAAAACAACATCATGACTTCCTGCTAAACTCTCAGAAATTGGACATATCGGAGAAAATTCTATATAAACTGTATTGTTCTTCGTTTTACCAGAAGCTAATACATTTGTTGCGTTTGCTTGAGCGCTTGTAAGTTTTAAAACTAATACAAGTGGAGTAGCATCTGGGTCTATACTTTCTCCTAACACACTTACGCTAAAAGTACTTTCTCCTTGACCTGCAGGAATAGTAAATGATGAATTGTCTAATATTTCAAAGTTTACACCTTCTACTGCAGTTGATTGAGCAACGTCAATTTCATATGTACCAGTGATATCTTGACTTATTGGAGTACCAAGGTTACTAACTAATCTAATTGGCACATCAATAACAACAGAAGCTTGACTAACATCAATTAGTGGAGTAATTCTGAATTCTTGTGCATTAGTAACATTAGGGTAATCAACAACATACGCTGCATTGTTAAATACGGCAGCATCATCGTCCATACATGATGTAAATGCTAGTGCACTTAAAATCATGATTAGATATATTTTATAATTTTTCATAATTGTTTTTTTATTAGTTATTCCAAAAAACTGGTGATGAAAATGCTTCACTAACTACTTGTGATGGAACATTTTGTGAATTTGATTGTATTTCACTTCCAGGGTATAATAAACGTATTGGTCTGGTAGTTGAACTAGCACTAGCTACTATAGGTAGGTTTAAAGGGTAACCAGTTCTTGTGTGTTCAATCCACGACTCGATACCGTTAATACCATTTAAAGCAACCCATTTTTGATTAATAATAGCTTCTAATTTATTTCCAGATGCAGCCCAGTTAACATTGTTAACTCCTGGTTGGTTGTAGTAGTTCTGAGCTAGTTCTAAAGTATATGCAACTAATTCACCAGCTGTTGTTTCTGGGTCAGGTTCTCCAAATGGAGCGTCTAAATCCATAATACCATCACGATAATCTACATGCGCATATCCGGCCTCTAAAAACCTATATGATTCTACAATAGCTTGTTCGTAAAAAGTTTGTGCTGAACCAGCTAAACCATAAAATTCAGCAGCTTCTGCTTGTAATAATAAGCTTTCTGCAGCAGTGAAAATTATAGCGCTTTGTTCACTATCAGTTAATAAACCATCTCCTAATCCAGAAAAAGGAACGACATTATCACCGTCTAAATCTATTGCATCTTGAGTCATACCAATGTAAGTTCCGTCAGCAATTGGAGCATAGATTCTAGTATATCGATCATCATTCGTGTTTTTCAAATAATCCATTGTATAGTCGTTAGCCTTTGTTGCTCCATTACTTGGAGTTGCACCACCATTAATGTCTTCTCCAAATTGTGCGAAAAAAGGATTTTGTTTTGCTGTAGATGAGTTAGAATATCCAGGATTAGCATAAACATTATCTCCAGCTCCTAAAAACTGTGCGCCTGCCATTGCAGTAATTTGAGTGGCAACATAAGCAGGGTCACTTCCTCCTGTTCTTTGTGATTCACGTAAAAGGATACGTAGTTTAAGTGTGTTTGCAAACTTAATCCACATATTCATATCACCATTTAACATGATATCAGTACTACCTGGATCGATAGCTTCGGCTGGGGCATTATTAATTAATACAATAGCTTCATCTATTTCGGTAACTAAATTTCTGTATATGCTTTCAGCTGAATCAAATGCAGGTGTTAAGTTTGCATCTCTCATAAAAGCTTCAGTATATGGTGCATCACCATACAAATCAACAATGTATTGAAAGTTAAACGATTGCATTATTTTTGCAATTGCTACATAATTGTCATGGGTTCCTGAAACACTAACATTTCTCACTAAATCATAATTTGCATTTGCCCAATACAATTCTTCCCATATTTCAGCATAGAATCCAGTACTCATAATGTACTTAGATTCATTTTGGAAAAAGATGAACTGCTCAATGTTATTAGACCAGTTAGGAATGATTACGTTTCCTAACTGATTCATATTATCAGTCAATTGATCAGCAGTCATTTCTTGTGCTGCAGGTAATGTTAATTCTGGTGTTGCAGTTGAAGCACTTGGTACGTTAGGGTTGTCGTTTACGTCTAAGTAATCACTACATGATCCTAAGGATAAACCTAGAATTAGTGCGACACTTGATATTTTAAATATGTTTTTCATAATTTTTTACTAATTAAAACGTTAAGTTAACATTAAATCCAATAGTTCTTGTTGGAGGTGTAGTAGCAGAACCACCAACTCCTTGACCATTTCCTGTACCTAATGAAAATTCAGGATCTGTATATTTGTTTTCGCCAGGTAATATCATAAAAACATTTCTAGCATTAACTCCAATTACTGCTCTTTCAAGAGGTAATTTGTCTAACAACGAAGATGGTAACTCATAAGATAAAGCAATTTCTCTACATTTAAAAGAAGTTGCGTCAACTACATAGTTTTCAGCAATATTACTATGGATAGTATCCCAGTATGGTTGCGCTCCACTTTCAGTAGTAATATTTGTGTTTGCTACAAAAGTACCAGGAGTTGTTTCGTATGATGAATTAGGAATAACAAAAGGTAATCTGTTACCTGCTGCACTTTCTTCAGATGCTCCTAAGAAATCTTGTAATTGTGCCAAATCATTGTAAAATTGGTGTCCAGTTCTGTAATCAAAAACAGCAGCTAAACGGATCCCTTTGTATTCAACACTTGTGTTGAAACCTAAAATATAATCAGGAGTTGCTTTTCCTAAAATCTTTTTACCAGATGCTACTTCTGGGTTACCTGTATTAGGGTCAATAATTATTCTTCCTTGATCGTCTCTTAAGTAAGAGGTACCAATGATAGAAGGGAAAGACTCTCCAACAACTGCGGCAGAATTTGCGGTTGATGCGCCTCCGTCATAACCAGCACTAGATAAAATAAATTGTTGAGCACCTCCAGCTAACTCAGTTACTTCTGTATCTGTAGCTGCGTAAGAAAATTTAGTATCCCATTTCCAATTATCTGTTTTGATAATTCTTGCTCCTAAATCTAATTCAAATCCGTCACCATCCATTGCACCAGCATTTAATAATATTTCTTTAGTACCAGAAGAATATGGTGCATCAGTTCGTAATATCATATCAGTTACTTTGGTAGTGTAATAAGCAGCGTCAAGAGTAATTCTGTTTTTCAAGAATGCTAAGTTTACATTCACTTCAGTAGAAGTTACAAATTCTGGAGTTAAATTTGAATCTGGAACTAGATTATTATATTCATATCCAGGAACATTAAAAGGAAATCCTGGAGCTGCTTCTATACCAGCATCTAATAAATATGGAGTTGGAACTGAGTTTCCTACTTTAGTGTGACTAGCTGCTATTTTTGCAGAACTAAGGATATCTCCTTTAAGGTCTTTAAATACTTGTGTAGGGATGAAAGATAAACCAACACTTGGGTAAAAGAATGAATTATTACCTTCTTTTAGTGTTGAAGACCAATCATTACGTCCAGTTGCGGATAAAAATAAATAATCTTTATATCCAAATTCTGCACTTCCATAAACACCAAGTCCTCTTTTAATAGTACTTGCTTGGAATGCAAATCGATCCCCAGAAGCAACACTTGTATTGTGTACTGCATCAAAAGTTAGGTTTTCAGTAGATGTAAAAATTCTATCTGTATTTGTTTGCTTAACATTTTGTCCAAGAATAAATTTACTCGAGATATCTTCGTTAAGTTTAAAATCAAAATTGAATAATAAATCACTATTAATGTCTCTATTGTATATGTGATCATCAGCTACATTATGGGTACTGTTTAATGATGATATAACAGCAGAAGTGAATCTAGCGTTATATGCTTTATTTCTAGAATTAGAAAAATTTGTACCAACTCTGTATATTGCATTCATCCAATCATTGAATTTATAGTCTAATTGAATAGTACCTTGAAACTTATCGAATCTAGTATTGTCTCTTGCAGTTTCAATTAGCCAATATGGACTTGTTGCATAATTAGTAAAATGCTCATCTGGGTTGTTAGATGCATTTGAAAAAGCAGTTAAAGGTACGTTAATTGGAGTTTGTAGTAATTGGTTATACATAGAGTTTCCTGAACCAAGTACTCCGGTTACAGCGTCTTCTTCACCAACAACTTTTGTACTGCTCGTTAAATAAGCCATTGTACCGTTTACAGATAATTTCCCAATGTTTTTTCCAGCATTTAATCTGAAAGTATTTTTATGAAATGTATCATTTGGTACAATTCCTGATGTTTGTTGGTCTGAAGCAGCAAAGAATATATTCCCTGATTCACCACCTCCTCTAACAGAAACGTTATTTTGCATAGTAATACCTGTATCAAAGAAATCTCTAATATTATCTTCTCTTGCTACATAAGTATATTCTCTAACACCACCTGTTCCGTTTCCAACTTGTACTAAACTTCCGTCTAAAGCTGGTCCCCAGTTTGTATTTTCAACAGAATCTAATCCGCCATTCCATCCTTGTCCAAACCTTGTTTGTCTTGTAGGTAAAAGCGTAACTGTTTCAAATGTAGTTGTAGAATTTAACTCTACAGTCATTTTTTCGTTATTAGTTCCTTTTTTTGTAGTAATCATTATAGCACCATTCGCTCCTTGAGAACCATATAAGGCTGCAGCGTTTGCTCCCTTAAGAATTGTAGAGCTTTCAATGTTGTTTGGGTCAATTTGATTTAAAGCGCTTTGTGTTGAAGGATAACCATCAATAACAATTAATGCTTGGTTGTTCCCTGAAACAGATCTAGAACCTCTTAAAACAACTCTTGTATTAGGATTAACACCATTATCTACAGTGTTAATTTGTAAACCAGATACTTTACCAATTAATGCAGTTGCTGCACTTGTTGCTTTTGCTTGGTTTATTTCATTTGATTTTACTTCCTGTGTAGCATATGCTAATTCCTTTGGTTTTCTTTTAAAACCTAAAGCTGTTACAACTACAGTTTCAAGACTATTGTCTAGCGCTAAAGCGATGTCAATTGTAGTTTCTGCTCCAATGGTAGCGTTTTGTTCTGCATAACCTACATATGAGAAGGTTAGCACATCTCCTGTATTTGCAGTGATGGAATATTTTCCATCAAAATCTGTTGAAGCACCAGTAGTGGTACCTTTAATTACGACAGTTGCTCCGGGTAATGGCATATTGGTTTCATCAACCACCGTACCTGAAATTGTCTTTTCTTGTGCAAAGGTTAGCTGCACAACAAACGCTAGTAATAGCGTTAAAATTCCATTAAACTTTGTTTTCATATTATAATTTATTTTAATTAGCCAATTCAAAAATGATTATAATATATTTATTAAACAAGTTTAAGAGAATTTATTTAAGGATTTAACATTTAAATCAGTTAGTTGTAATAAAAAAGGCCTCGCATATAGCGAGGCCTTTTAATGTATAATAATAAATAGTTTACACTATAAAATTATATTTTAGTCAATGAGAATGCTGAACCAAGAAATGGACCACCACAGTCAGTATTATCATCTTCTGTGTAGTTAACTGTAATAGTGTCGTCATCACAAACTATCCAAGCAGAGTTATCAGCTCCTGCAGTTTTGAATACTATTTCAGAACCACAACCAATATTTGTACCAATATCAGTTAATACAACTCCACTTAAAGCAGTGAATTCAATACTAGCAGTGACATCAATATTAGCAACTACTCCATTATCTGCTGACCAAGTAGGTAAGATAGTAGTAGTAAAGTCTCTTAGGTTTGGATTAGCTCCGTTTACTGTTAAAGTAACTGTAACTTCTTCAAAGTTAACATCACCAACAGCAGGTCCAATAAAAGCGCTAATATTTGCAAGAGTATAATCACCAACAAAATAATCTGCAGGTACATTAGCAGGGTTTACACAACTTCTGTTAATAGTAATATTAAATTGTTTGTTAGTAGCTCCTATACCAGGGTTTGCTGATTGAAGACCTAAATCTCCATCTAAATTTAAAATTAAATTTTCAGTTCCAGTAGATGGAATTGAAGCATCATATACACCGTTAACTGTTACAGTACCTGTAATAGAATTTGCAGGTATTGTTAAAGTTGCAGCGTCAATTGCGTATGTTGAAGCAATTGCTGTTGAACTTGCGTCTACATCTAATGTAAGAGTTCTAGCGTTACTGGCACTTTTAGAAACAAGTACATCAAAAGATACTGTTCCAGGATCTAGATTAGTAATGTCTAAAGTAGCTTCTGAATCGTCAAAATAAACTGTATCAGTTCTTCCGCTTAATGATGTTTCATCAGTTGTATCACAAGCAAATAATAAAGCCGATAAGGCAAATATTCCAATTATTTTTTTCATAATTTCTTTGTTAGTATAATTAGTTGATTGTTATTGTTTCAGTGTAGCTTCTTAATATAGCTCCACCTTGGTAAAGATCCCAGTTAATTACCATTGTTTCAGAACAAGCTGCATAAGCACCTGTAGCTTCAATGTTGTAATCAGGTTGAACATCACCATTCCATGTAGTAGTACATAAAAACTGATTTGCTATAGTAAAATTACCTAAAGCATCTACGTTAGCAATAACAGACGCATTACTTGTTACTACTACTTCTTCCCAGTATGCAGCATTTGTAAGCCATCCATAAGCAATACCTTCAAATAATAAATTAGTACCGTCAAATGATGTAGCAATTTGAGTAGCATTATTTGGTCCTTCTCCTGTAGAGTTGTCAGTACCTGCCCATGATGCAGCTCCTAATTCAGCTAGTGTAAAAGGACAGTCATCATCTTGAATCGTTAACGTGTAAGTTGAGTTAATTGCCGCTTCTCCAGGGAAACCTTCTCCAGTTAATGTGAATATGATGTTTTTTGCTCCATCAACATCAAGATTATCAATGATGTTTACATCAATAGAGTTTGTGTGAACTCCAGCTGCAAAATCAAATGAAGTTCTACTATCTACGATAGTATAGTCAACACCTTCAACTGCTTCAGCAGAAGCTGAAGTGAATCCAAATGACTGGTCATTTGATGAGCTTGTTGAACCGTATTGAGCAGTAATAGTTATCATTCCTACTGCTTCAGAAACGGAAGTTCCGCTAGTTTCAAATGCTACAAAAGCATTTGCTGGGAATTCCAATGTGTTTGCTACAGTTTCTTCTTCATCACAAGAGATAAAAAATCCACCTACAAACGCCATTAATAATGCGAATTTAAATGTTTTATTTTTCATAATATTTATTTTTAGTATCCAGGGTTTTGAACCATGTTTGGGTTAGCGTCTAATGCACCTTGTGGTATTGGTAATTCAAATTTGAAGCTTCCTGCGGTTAACAAAGTTCCAACAGCTGGAGTACCAGTACCGTCAGCGAATTCTCCGTTTGTTGCAGATCTTACTATATCTTGAGCTGTTCTTTTTAAATCGTAAAAACGGTGCCCTTCAAATGCAAGTTCTAAACGTCTTTCTAAAGCGATAGCAGCTTTTAAACCGTTTCCAGTTTCATTACCACTAACAAATCCAGTGTAGCGTTGAGAGCGTACCGCGTCTAAAGCGACTAAAGCTGCAGCGTCATTACCAACACTTGGGTCGGCATATGCTTCTGCTTTGTTTAGCATTACTTCAGCCATACGAATAACTTTAGCATCAACTGTGTTGTCTGTGTTGTTTCCTTTACCAAAATATTTTGCAATATGATTGTAATTGTCTCCACCAAATACACTTGTTGAAAAATATGCAATTTTTCTAATATCACTGTTTTGGTATAAATTGTAAAAATCAAAATCAACCGCATATTCAGACCTTACTCCGGTAGTAGGGCTTGTTTGAGAATATTGAGTTCCAATATTAACACCATCATCTGTGGTTAATACTAATCTACTTAATACACCTTCTTGAGCTGGAGAATTTTCATCTTTCCAGATGCTTACGAATCTATCACGAGTAGTAACACTACTAGATACTGCATTAGCTGCAGTAATACAATTTTGCATGTCACCATTGTATAGATATACTCTTGATAAAAAAGCATTAACAGTATTTAGGTTGAAACGCCCTACACCGTTATCTGCATTTATTAAGGTTTTAGCTAATTCTAAATCTGCTATAATAGCAGTATAGTTTTCAGCTACAGTAGCTCTAGTTGGTAATGAAAAAGCATCTGAAGTTGTTTGAATAGCTACACCCAATGACGCGTTAGCGTCAGCAGATTGTGTAGGTATTTTAGCGTAAGTTTTCACAAGGCTAAATGCTGCAATAGCTCTAGATGCTAAGGCTTCACCAGTGATGTTGCTTTTAAATGGACCGTCTGATAAGTTACCTGTGTTATCTAAAATAGCATTAGCTCTATTCATTACTTTATAAGCGTCAGCATATAAAAAAGAAGTGTTATTACCACTATAGATCCATTCGTGCATTGTTTTTTTAGTCTGCCTTCCATTTTGAGCAATGATAAGGTTATCAGATAATACATCTGCAAGAATATTCGCGTCTCCACCTAAGTATGTACCATACATTTGGTTGTCTATACCAGTGAATCCACTGTATACACCTCTCATTGCGTTGTCAAATCCTGCAGGGTTTGAAAACACATCTGAAGGAGCTTGATTGGCAAAAGGTTGTCTATCTAAAGAGTCTTCACATGATACAAAGCTAATGCTTGTAACCGCTGCAAGACCAAGTGTTAAAATATATTTTTTCATATTATATTATTTTTATAATCTAGATTAATTAGAAACTTACGTTTACGCCAAATAGGAATGATTGTAATGTTGGGTAAGAGTATAAGTTATATTCTCCTCTACCATCTTGAGCAGTCTCTCCAGAACCAATACCTACTTCAGGATCTCCTTTAAAGTAAGGTGCGTAAGTGAATAGGTTTTGTCCTTGAACATATACCCTTAACTTTTTAAGACGTAATTTTTCCGAATATTTAGAAGGTAACGTGTATCCTAATTCAGCACTACGTAATCTTAAATATGAAGCGTCTTGTAAAAAACGAGTAGATTCTTGATTAGTGTCAACACTTAATAACGGATTTGGTAATACATTTGTATCTCCTGGGTTTCTCCAGTAGTTAAAAGCGTCTAAACGTTGGTTATCAGTAGCGTCAGCTCCATCAGATAATAAATTAGACTCTACATTGTTGTAAGTGTAATTTCCTTTCTTGAAGAAGATGTTAGCACTTAAGTCTAATCCTTTGTAAGCAACATATGTGTTAATACTTCCTGTAAAGTCAGGTGCAATAGACTTACCACTTAAAGCAACTTTATCATCAGCACTGTATATGTTAGTAACGTTTCCGTCTTTGTCATAATACAAAGCTTCACCATTTGCTGGGTTTACACCTGCATAACGTACTAAAAAGTGTGTGTAAACTTCTTCACCTTCTCTTAAAATAGTACTTCCTCTAATTTCATCAGCTCCACCATTTGGTAGTTCAACAACTTCTGTTTTAATGAAACCAATATTTCCGCCTAATGTCCAAGTTAAGTTTTCATTTTTGATGATGTCTCCACTTAATTCAAATTCGTAACCAACGTTTTCGAATTCTCCTAAGTTTACATTTACATCTGGAGCTCCTGGTCCACCACCTTCGTATGCTAGAGTTGTATTAAATAATAATTGAGTTACATTTGATTTATAGTAATCAAGTACACCTCTAATACGACGATTTAATAATGAAAATTCTAAACCAACATCAAGTATCGCTTTTTCTTCCCATTGTAAGTTGTCATTTCCTGTGGTAGATGCAAATGCAGAAGTTTGACCTCCATATCCACTAAAACCATATAATTCTTGGTACGGGTAAGATGCGTCAACATAAGCTCCTTGAAATTGATCATTACCTAAAATACCATAAGAAGCACGTAATTTTAAGTCGTCAAACATTTTTCCTTCTAAGAACGATTCTTTTGCGATATTCCATGCTGCAGATGAAGACCAGAAATTACCAAATTGTTTGTTAGTTCCAAATCTTGAAGTACCATCACGTCTTAAAGAAGCAGTAAAGATATATTTCTCGTCATAGTTGTAGTCTAAACTACCAGCCATAGATACTTTTGTTCTTTCAGCTTTGTTAGATCCAGCAGTTCCATCAGGAGCAGCTGCAGCATCATGAACATCAATGTCAGCAGTAGGGAAACCTTTAGATCTGAAGTTGTATGTGTAAAATTCAGAGTTTTGGTATTCAGTTAAAGCAACTAAACCAATATTGTGTTTCTCGTTAATAGTAGTGTTGTATTTTAATACATTTTGAATGTTGTGAGTGAAAAGACTGTTTCCACTATCTAGCTTGCTACCTGGGGCATCAACGTCACCAACATAACCATCTAGAATAGATCCTGGTTGTGTATAAGATTCTGATTTTCTAGTACCGTAGTTTATAGATAATCTAGGGGTGTATACTAAACCTTTTAAGATTGTTGCATTTGCAGAAAATACACCGTTTAATCTTAAACGATTAGCTTCAGAAGGATTGTTTCTTAATGCTTCAGAGATAGAAAAACCTTCATGAGTGTTATTGTAAATAGGATTTCCGTTAAGATCTAATAAAGGGTTTCCAGAAGAATCTTGATTATATAAAGTCTCATAAGGATTGTAACTGTACATAGCTCTAAAAGGGTTCTGAACATTGTTACGATCTCTTGAAAGTTCTTCTCTTGTGAATGAAGCAGCAGTTTTAACATCAAATGTTAACCAGTCCTTTGCGTCAAAAGATAAGTTTACTTTAGCAGTAGAACGATCATAACCATCGATACCATCGATAATACCAGTATCTTCTTCATTCTTTAAAGAAACATAGTAAGAAGTCGATTCGGAACCTCCGTTCATAGCAATAGATGTTGATCTAAGGAAACCTTTTCTCAATAAAGTATCTTGCCAGTCATGATTATTAGCAACTTGAGCATCCCAAGCAGCTTGGTCAGTTAAAGTAGAACCCATACCAACTCCTAATTCACGTTCATAACGTAATTTTTGATCAGCATTCATCATCTCAAAGTTATCTTTTATTTTTTGAGTAAATCCAACTGAGCTGTTAAATGTAAAACGAGCGTCTTGGTTTCTCTTACCAGATTTTGTTGTAATTACAACTACTCCGGTAGCAGCACTAGAACCGTACATTGCTGCAGTAGCAGCATCCTTAAGAATGTTTATTGATTCAACATCTGAACTGTTAATCAAGTTTAAGTCATCCGAAGATATTGGAGAACCATCTAAAATATACAAAGGTTGTGCGTTCGGGTCAGAAGATGACACCCCTCTAATTTGGATAAATGCAGTTTGACCTGGTTTACCATTTTGAGCAACAACACTAACACCAGAAGCTTGTCCTTGAAGAGCGTTCGCAATGTTTGTTGTACCTGCTACTGATTCAAGTTGTTTTGTGTTTACCTGTGATACTGCAGAAGATAATACTGTTTTCTTCTTACTTGAGTAACCAACAACAACAACTTCGTCTAAAGCGTCGTCTAACGCTAAAGAAATGTTAATTGAGTTAGAAGCTCCAATTGTAGCATTCTGGTCAGAATAACCTACGTAAGAGAACACTAGCACATCTCCTGTATTTGCGCTGATAGAGTACTTTCCATCAAAATCTGTTGAAGCACCAGTAGTGGTGCCTTTAATTACGACAGTTGCTCCGGGTAATGGCATATTGGTTTCGTCAACCACCGTACCTGAAATTGTCTTTTCTTGTGCAAACGTAAGTTGCACAACAAACGCTAGTAAAAGCGTTAAAATTCCATTAAACTTTGTTTTCATGTTATAATTTATTTGAATTAGCCAATGCCAAAAATCATAATAAAAAGTTAATTAAACAACTTTTGCACTGTTAATTTTCACATTTTTTTTTAAATTATGTTAATAAACTCCGCTTATTGCTTAGAAAAAAGTGCTTAAACTCAAGTGTATTTTTGATTCTGAAAATTGTATTTTTTCCTGCCCTGACTTGTTGTTGGCGAAAATAAAGCGCAGTAGGCTGTTGTTTGTTTTTAGTCCAAAGCCTATTCCAAAGCCAAAAAGGTTGTTAAAATTGTTGCTAGTGTTGTTTTTTGTTAAAACATAGTCAATTACGGTGTGTACGTATAGTGTTTTGTTAAGTTCAATTCTATATTCGCTATTGATTATAGAGTATTGTGAGCTTGGAATACTGTTTTCTTTAAAGCCTCTTACGGAGTTTATTCCTCCTATGTAGTGAAGTTCGTTTTCAAGTATGTTTTTGCTAAATAGTGAGTAGCTTTCGCTTTTTAAGAAAAAAGAGTTTTTGTGGTTTAAGTTGAATATGTATTCTGAAGACAAATAAAAACTTTGTTGCGAAGTGTTGCTTAGGGTTGTTTTTCTTTTGGAGAGTGAAAACGTTAATTGTGTTTTTGTTTTGTTTGGGAATAGTTTGTTTAGTTTGTTTGGGGATTGGTTGTTAAAGCTTAATAAGTATGAGTTCTTTTTAAAATCTTCGGTGTTTGAGGTGTTTTTTAGTAGTGAGTTGGAGGAGTTAAATTGTATTCCTGTTCCTATCTCTATGTTTTTTGTTGCTGTGTATTTAGTTTTGATTGATTGTGTATTGTTGGTGAAGCTTGAGTCTTTTTTAAAAATGTCTAACTCTCCTTCAAAGCTAAAAGGTGAATTTAGTACGTAGGGTAGTTTTAGTTTTATGTTTATTTTTTTTTGTTTATTTTCTGTAGACTGGTATTTAAGGTAGAGTTCTTCGCCGGAATTAAGGTTGTTTATAAGTTGTAGGTTTATATTCCCGTTAAAATCAAGTTTATTTGTTTGTGGGTCTGTAGAGAATCCAAGAAACCCTTCAAAAGAGTTGCTTTTTTGTTTTTTGATGTATATGTAAACAATTGAGGAGTCTTTTGAGAATAGTATTTCAGGTTTTTTTAGTTCACTAGAGAATCGTAAGCTGTTTAGTCTTTCGGATTTTTCTTTAAGCTCTTTTGGTTCGAGTGTTTGTTCTTTTTTTAGTCTTAAGTAGTGTTTAATGAACTTATTTGGGAATTTTTTGTAGCCTTTAATTTTCATCTCTGTTATGTAATTTGTTTGTGAGATGTTTAGGTTTAGGTCTGCAGTCACCTCTTTGTTTCTGGTGCTAATGTTGTTTAGTCTTGCGTGACTGAAGGTTTTTCCTTTGTTTGTTAAGTGTTTTATGATGTTGTTAAGGTTGTTTTCTAGTGTGGTGGTTTTAATTGTGAAATATTCAGGGGTGATGTTGTTTTTGGTGCCTAGGATTGTTTGTAGTTCATTTGTTGTTATTTGTGTGTTGTTGTAGTGTATTGTGATGTGTTCGTATCTGTTGTTTACTGATGCTTGCAGAAGATATGTGCTATCGTTCATTTTTTTTTTTGATCGAAAAATAGCGTTAAAGTAGCCGTTATTGAAAGTGGATTCTTGGGTTTTTAGTATTTCAGCATCTAGTGTTTTTAGGTTGTTGAAAACTTTTTTCGGATTTATCTTGGTAAGAAAAGAATCGGAAACACTATCTGTTCCTTTGAATTGTAGGTGGATATTTTGTGAAAAAGAAGTGTTTAGAAGAAGTATATATATTATATGGTATAGTAAAATGTTTTTTTTCATTGTTTTTTTTGGTCTAAAAACGACTTGTTTTTGATGTCTTTTTCTTGTTTGTAAAACTACTTAGAAAAGATTGATTTGCTGTAATTTGAGCTTGGTTTTTTAATCTTGTTGAAAATTAGTGGATTAGCGTTTGATAAGTGGATTTTTATTTTTACATTTGCAGACCCTTAGAAAAGGGGATTTATAACAAAAAGAAATTTAAGTAAAAATTTAGTATGCCAACAATTTCACAATTAGTACGAAAAGGAAGAGCCAAAATAACTAAGAAGAGTAAATCGGCTGCTTTAAATTCGTGTCCTCAACGTAGAGGTGTTTGCACTCGTGTTTATACTACGACTCCTAAAAAACCAAACTCAGCAATGAGAAAGGTAGCGAGGGTTCGTTTAACAAACGGAAACGAGGTGAATGCTTATATCGGTGGAGAAGGTCACAATTTACAGGAGCACTCGATAGTATTAGTTAGAGGTGGAAGGGTAAAAGATTTGCCAGGAGTTAGATATCACGTAGTTCGTGGAGCTTTAGATACCGCAGGTGTTGAAGGAAGAACGCAACGTAGATCTAAGTATGGAGCAAAACGCCCAAAGAAGTAATTTTAAAAACTTTAATGTTAAGACATGAGAAAAAGAAAGGCTAAAAAAAGACCACTTTTACCAGATCCAAGGTTTAACGACCAATTGGTAACACGTTTTGTGAACAACTTGATGTGGGACGGTAA
>Ga0209396_1000630_pt1 | contig 40916 bp, 32 predicted proteins | sample GOMGulsemesocosm_6_FD_184638 | JGI IMG/M metagenome (GOLD analysis project Ga0209396, IMG submission 184638) | Methane-oxidizing microbial communities from mesocosms in the Gulf of Mexico - GOM8C Gulf of Mexico (SPAdes) (version 2) | ecosystem: Environmental > Aquatic > Marine > Cold seeps...
ATTTACGTACTTCATGTTGGCTCTTGCCACAAAATGAGCAGTAAAGTAATTTACCATTATCGCCACCACTTTTAATATCGGTCATGCCCTACCTCTAAACGTTTAATACTAATAAATCCATTTACTACTAAGTCTATACTGTTAAGTATACACCGAAATCCTATTTATCGTTACGTTGTTCTAATATGGAGTCAACTAAGCCATATTCAACCGCAGCTTCTGCACTTAAGAAATTATCTCTGTCAGTATCTTGAGAAAGCTGCTCTATCGTTTTACCTGTATGTTCAGCCATTAATTTGTTAAGTTTTTCTTTGATGAATAAAATCTCTTTCGCATGAATTTCAAAATCAGATGCTTGACCTTGGAAACCACCTAGTGGTTGGTGAATCATAACGCGGGCATTAGGTAAACAATAACGTTTGCCTTTTTCACCACCTGACAACAAAAATGCGCCCATGCTTGCCGCTTGGCCAATACATACAGTGCTAATGTTAGGTTTGATAAACTTCATGGTATCGTATATTGCCATACCTGCAGTTACTGAACCGCCCGGTGAGTTTATATATAAATAAATATCTTTATCAGGACTTTCAGATTCTAAAAATAATAACTGTGCGATGATCAAGTTGGCCATATGGTCTTCAACTTGACCACAAAGGAAAATTACACGCTCTTTTAACAGCCTAGAGTATATATCATATGAACGCTCACCTTTAGCGGTTTGCTCAACAACCATAGGCACTAACGCGCTTTCGATACCTGATGTATTGCTTTGTGATGTTACTTGAGATGATCTTTGTGATGTAATTTGAGAATTAAACAAGAGTATACCTTCCCTTAATAAATAATAATGGCCTGTATGTTGCCATACAAGCCATTAAATTTAAGCGATTGCTTAGTTGGTTGTCAATGTAAAACTAATGAAAAGTAAGCTTTACTTAGCTTCTGGGTTCATTATTTCATTGAAACTAGCTTTTTTATCAGAAACTTTAGCTTTTTCAACTAAAAGCTCAACAGCTTGCTCTTCTAAAGCAACATTTTGCATTTGCTGCATAAGCTCTTGGTTGTTAGCATAGTATTCGATTACTTCTTTAGGATCTTCATAAGCTGAAGCTGCAGAAGCAATTAATTCATTCACTTTAGTTTCATCAACTTTAAGTTCATTAACTTTAATCACTTCGCCTAAAAGCAAACCGATTTTAACACGACGTTCTGCTTGTTCAGTAAACATTTCAGCAGGTAGTTGTGGTAAGTTTTTAGGATCCATTTGGCCTTGGAAACGCTGCATAGCTTGTTGACGTAAAACATCAACTTCTTGCGTAACAAGTGCCGTTGGTAAATCAACATCATGTCCAGCTAATAAACCATCAATAACTTGTGTTTTAACTTTAGCTTTTACAGCTTGAGTTAATTCACGAGCCATATTTTTGCTTACTTCAACACGTAAAGCTTCAACACCACCTTCTTCAATACCGAAAAGTTTTGCAAACTCTTCATCGATTTCAGGTAAAATTGGACCTTCAGTTTTATGAATTACGATATCAAACTCAGCATCTTTACCTTTAAGGTTTTCAGCATGGTAATCTTCAGGGAAAGTTACCTTGATAGTTTTTTCGTCACCGGCTTTCATGCCAGTAACTTCTTTCTCAAAACCAGGGATCATACGACCAGCGCCTAGTTCTAATTCAAACGCTTCAGCTTTTCCGCCTTCAAACTCTTCACCGTCTACACGACCAGTGAAATCAAGTGTTAATTTATCACCTGCTTTAGTTTTACGTTTGTTTTCTTTCCATGTTTGGTGCTGCTTTTGAAGCGTTACAAACATTTCATCTAAATCTGCATCTGTTACGTCTACTTGTGGACGTTCGATAGCAATTTTCTCTAAATCTTTTAATTCAACTACAGGGTACACTTCAAACGTTGCTTCAAACTCTAGTGCTTTACCATCTTCATTGCTTTTAGCAATAAATGAAGGACGACCAGCAGGATTGATTTTTTCTGCAACAATCGCATCAACAAAGTTACGCTGCATAATTTCACCAGCAACTTCTTGACGTACTGACTTCCCGAAACGTTTTTGAACTACTGACGGTGGTACTTTACCAGGACGGAAACCGTTAATACGCTGTGTTTTACTAATTTGACGAAGACGATTCTTTACTTCTACATCTACTTTTTCGGCCGGAACAGAAATAGTCAGACGACGTTCCAAACCTTGTGTAGTCTCAACTGAAACTTGCATTTAAATACCTCAAAAATTTAGCGTATTACGCTTTTACGCATCAATTAATAGCCAGTACATTTGATAAACTTAACAAATGAGTGATAAATGATGCTCTATTACAAAAATTATGACGACGAATTATAGCGAGGCAAAAAAAAAGTTGCAAGGTGTAAGTTTTAACCTATGGGTAATTTTTTAACTATTTAGTTACACTGGCTAATATTCGAGAGCATTAATGTGTAGTTATCGTCGTAAGAGGACAGTTATACCGAGTACATTAATTAATTGACCACTTAGCGATAATTAAAGGGTTTAGAGACAAGGCATCGATTGAAGGTAACGGTTATTCAGGAGAATGTTCTCCTGCATTCTCTAATAAGCTGCATCCATGCAGCGTCCTTGTCAAAATCAATAACGTCACGTGTAAGCCTTTACCTTTTATTGGATACTCGCCCTTAGGAGCTTTTTTTATGCCCACTAACCGCGTTAAATTTATTTGATTGAGAATGACTAAACCTAAACAGATTTTCCTTGCTATTGAAGATAGAACATAGCTCTGAGTTGGGAAGAAATTTAATCAAATTGATATTATTTGATTATTTGAGGTGAATAAAATTTACTAATAAGCAGGATTTATCAAGAAGTTATAGCTATTGATTTGTTTTCAGACAAAATAATGCAATAACTTATTTTTATACTTGAGGTATTTTAAGAGAAATAGACTAATAAGAATAGATAACAGGATTATATGGAGATAAACAATAAGGATAAAGGGGATTCATCACTTATATTCCAAGAAAGTGGTCGGTGATGCAAGATTCGAACTTGCGACCCCTTGGACCCAAACCAAGTGCGCTACCAAGCTGCGCTAATCACCGACATTTATAACTTTTTATCTGATACCTCATGGAGAAGTAAAAGATGGGGTGGCTAAAGGGACTTGAACCCTCGACAACCGGAATCACAATCCGGGGCTCTACCAACTGAGCTATAGCCACCATTATACCTTTCACATACTTGCGTATGGCGCGCCCTGCAGGATTCGAACCTGCGACCCACGCCTTAGAAGGGCGTTGCTCTATCCAGCTGAGCTAAGGGCGCACATTTACCTACAAAGCATCACTTAATCTATAAAAGAAAAAGTGGTCGGTGATGCAAGATTCGAACTTGCGACCCCTTGGACCCAAACCAAGTGCGCTACCAAGCTGCGCTAATCACCGACAGATGCTGTTTCCACTAACAATAAATTGCCTCGTTTCAACGGATGCGGATATTACCGAGTTGATTAACATCAGTCAAACTTTATTTATAAATAAATAACTGTTCGGTCATTTTTAACACAAGTCGCTGTATTCTTCTACTCCTAAGTACAAGCTTGTCGTCTTTCAAGAGATTAATCAAAAAAATATGCACCTCTCATGACTATATAAAGTAAGCCACTGATTAAATACTTCGGAGCTGTTATTCAAGGTACGATTTATCTTTAACAAATATAATATAATCGTCCGTTATATTTGGCATCGTTTTTGTCATTCGATTATTAAATTAAATAGCTCTTAAATATTATTTGCTTTGATACTTTATTATTTGATAACTTCGCTATAGCTCATGAAAACACCGACTATTGTATACAATAGTCGATCGAGTGAATAGAAAAACACCTCGTACTATAGTATGACTTCTCCGGAGATAACCTTAAGTAAAGTAAACCTACAATACAAGTGTAGTTTGTGGCAAAATAACGATGTTTTTTTTATTACTTACACCAAGGCTAACAATAGAGTTATGACAGCATCATTAATCGATGGCAAAGTAATTGCCCAACAACTTAGAGCTACAGTTAAAGAAAAAGTAAGTTTACGTCTTAATAAAGGCCTGAGAGCACCCGGTTTGGCCGTTATCCTAGTCGGTAGTGATCCTGCGTCTCAAGTATATGTTGGCAGTAAACGTAAAGCATGCGAAGAAGTCGGTTTTGTTTCTCGCTCTTATGATTTGCCTAAAACAGCCTCTGAACAAGAGCTATTAGCTTTAGTTAGTGAATTAAATAATGATGACGCTATCGACGGTATCTTAGTACAGCTCCCTTTACCTCAAGGTTTAAATGCTGACTTAATCATCGAGCATATTAACCCCCTTAAAGATGTTGATGGCTTTCATCCATCGAATGTAGGCAAGTTAGTATTAAGACAACCAGGTTTAAGACCTTGTACCCCTAAAGGTATAATTACACTCATTGAGTCAACAGGTGTTGACCCTAAAGGCTTAGATGCGCTTGTTATTGGGGCATCTAATATTGTTGGTCGCCCAATGGGGCTAGAACTTTTACTTGCCAAATGTACGGTAACAACGACACATCGTTTTACTAAAGACTTAGAAGGTAAAGTACGAAGTGCAGATCTTATTGTTGTAGCCGTTGGCAAGGCTGGTTTTATTCCAGGTGAATGGATTAAAGAAGGCGCTATCGTCATTGATGTAGGTATTAATCGCCTTGATAATGGGAAATTGGTAGGTGATGTTGAATTTGACGTAGCTAAAAACAAAGCCTCATTTATAACACCAGTACCTGGCGGCGTTGGCCCAATGACTGTTGCAAGTTTAATTGAGAATACTTTGCTTGCTTGCGAGCAGGCGACTAAGTAATAGTACGAATACATAAATAACAGCTGAATTGAATTTAAAACTCAGCAATTAAAAAGGGTGAACACTGAAAGTGCTCACCCTTTTTCTTACGCTTAAATTACACTTAATTCAATTTAAAGAACTGGAATTATTTTTTAAGCTTTACGCCAGGTTGTTTTACCGGCGCTATCCTCTAACACTATTTTCATTGCATTAAGTTTGTCACGTGCATCATCAGCAAGTGGCCAATCTTTATCAATACGAGCCTGATTACGTTGTACAATCAAGGCTTCAATTATCGCCACTTCATCGTTATCATTTTCACCTTGCAAGAAAGCAGCAGGGTCAAGTTGTAATAAACCTATGATATTACCTAGTGCCACTAGGGTTGAAGCTAAATCACTCGCTAAAGCATCGTTACTTGCCGCTTTGGCAACATTTAACTCTTTCGATATTTCAAATAATACAGCTAATGCTTGCGGCGTGTTAAAATCATCATCCATCGCTTGGCAAAATTGTTTAACAAAAGTCGATTCTTTATCTAGGGCAAAGTCATTTAAAACTTCAACATCACGTAGCGAAGTGTAGATACGCTCAACTGATGCTCTCGCTTGCGTGAGGTTATCAGTTGAATAATTTAATTGGCTACGATAGTGCCCTGTGGTTAAGAAGAAACGCACAGTTTCAGCATCATACTGTGCTAAAACATCACGAATAGTGAAAAAGTTGCCTAATGATTTAGACATTTTCTCCTGATCGACTTGCACCATACCTGTATGCATCCAGTAATTTACATACGGCGTATCAAGCGCACAACAGCTTTGTGCTATTTCATTTTCGTGATGAGGGAAAGTTAAATCTGAGCCACCACCATGAATGTCAAAGTGATGACCTAGCTCTTTAGCATTCATTGCAGAACATTCAATATGCCATCCCGGACGACCTTCCCCCCAAGGAGATGACCAACTTGGCTCGCCTGGTTTAGCTGACTTCCATAACACAAAATCCAGAGGGTTATTTTTGTACTGATCAACTTCAACACGTGAGCCAGCTTGTAATTGCTCAAGATTTTGACCACTTAGCTTACCGTAATCAGCATAACTAGAGACATTAAACAGTACATCGCCCTGCCCGGTAACTTCAACATTAGCGCCAGCAACATAAGCATGTTTTTTCGCCACAAGGGTTTCAATCATAGTGATGATTTCGTCCATATGCGTGGTAACTCTTGGCTCTAAGTCAGGTCTAGCCATATTCAATGAATCAAAGTCTTGATGCATAGCGGCAATAGTGCGTTCAGTTAACGCTTCCGGTGTTTCATTATTTTCATTGGCGCGATTGATTATTTTATCTTCAACATCAGTGATGTTGCGTACATAGTTAACATCATAGCCAGAAAATCGTAAGTAACGGGCAATATTATCAAAACTGATATACGTACGGCCATGGCCAATGTGGCATAAGTCATAAACGGTGCAACCACAAACATATAAGCCTACTTTACCTGGGTTTATTGGTGTAAAGGTTTCTTTTTGACGACTTAAGGTGTTGTAAATCTGCAACATGATATTTTATGATTCCTACTGAGTAGTTTTTAATAAATTAGGAAGGTAATTGTACCTGAACAAATCTAAAGGGTCATCAAGACTCATACCAAAGGCGGCAATTAATTGATCCGTTCATTGGTGTCATTGGTATAATGCACTTTATAACAAGTTAGCGTACAATTATGGCAATTAATTTACACATACCCGTTCCACTTGAAGATGCAGGATTCAGTTGGAATTATAAACGCCTTTAGGCAAGGCATTGATTGAAGAGAATGGTTTTTCCCTTATCGAAATCAATAACGTAGCATAAAGCGTTTATAAACCAGCCCTTTGAGGAAAACTGAGCAAAACATACTCGTCGTTACATTTGTTTTTAAGGGAATGACCCTTAACAAAAAAATGTGCCTTGATTATGATTCGCTCAGGTTTCCTGAATCGAGCATCTTCAAGTGGATCGGGTATTTCATTTATTAACACTTAAGTAGAGACTATTATGATCATATTAAAAACAAACCTTGGCGATATTAAAATTGAATTAGACTTCGATAACGCACCTGTTTCAGCAAAAAACTTCCAACAATATGTTGAAGAAGGTCATTACAATGGCACAATTTTTCACCGTGTAATTAAAGGTTTTATGGCACAAGGTGGTGGTTTTGCACCTGGCTTAGAAGAAAAAGAATCTCGTGCAAGCATCAAAAATGAAGCAAACAATGGCGTGAGTAATAAACGTGGTACTTTAGCTATGGCGCGTACTCAAGAGCCTCATTCAGCTTCAGCACAATTTTTTATCAATTTATCGGATAATGACTTCTTAAATTTCACAGCTGAAAATGTGCAAGGGTGGGGTTACTGTGTGTTTGGTGAAGTTGTTGAAGGCATGGACATAGTTGATAAAATGACTTTAGTTGAAACTGGTAACAGACACGGCCACGGCGATGTACCAAAAGAAGACATCGTTATTGAATCAGCTACTGTTGCATAAGTATCAAAGCACAAGTAATTCAAAATAATGATTAAAAGTAAAGATACAGCAATAACTTACTTTATTGCTGATTTACACTTATGTGAAAACAGGCCTGATATCACGGCCTGCTTTTTACGTTTTTTAAAAAGTGACGCGATAGTAGCAGAAAAGCTTTATATCCTTGGCGACTTATTTGAAGCTTGGGTAGGCGATGATGATGATAGCCCGTATCTTAAAACTATAGCTGATGCACTGACTGAGCTAAGCCAAACAGGAACAAAAATCTACTATATTCACGGTAATAGGGATTTTTTATTAGGTAAGCGCTTCGCCAAACTCGCAAAAATGAGCCTTCTACCTGAAGTAGAGACCATCGATCTTTATGGGCGACATGTGGTCATCATGCACGGTGATACTTTATGCACACGTGATATTGACTATCAGGTGTTTAGAAAAAAATCCCGTTCTTGGTGGTGGCAAACAGCAGTGAAAAGCTTACCTTTATTTCTTCGTAAGAGAATGGCTGCTAATTATAGAAAAAAAAGTACTGCTGCTACAGCTATGAAATCTCAAGAAATTATGGATGTTACTGAAAATGAAGTGATTGATTGTCTTGAGAAATATCAGAGCCAATTGTTAATTCACGGTCATACACACAGACCCGCGGTTCATAAAGTATTTGCCAATAACGCTGATGCGGAGCGTATAGTGCTAGGTGATTGGTATGAGCAAGGTGCATGGCTAAAAGTAACACCTGATTCTATTGAATTACTAAACCAACCTTTAACCTAAGGTTTTCTTGTGCACTTTATCCTTAATTATTGTTCATAACATAACGGATATCATAAGTTAGCCGTTATGTTATGCCAAAATTATATCGGACTTCCTGAGTGAAATTTAAAGTCTTCATCTGGCGATGTAATTAGATCAGCTTCAACATTGGCAAAGTAAGCCACTCGCTCACTAATATCTTTACCTGCGACCTGTCTGGCAAGTTCCAAGTAATCTTGATAATGACGAGCTTCCGAACGTAATAACGATGCGTAAAATTTATTTAGGTCATCATCTAGATGTGGTGCTAATTTAGCAAAACGCTCACACGATCGTGCTTCTATATAAGCACCAATGATTAGCTTATCAACCAATGCATCAGGTTCAAATGTTTTTACATGTTTGAGCATACCTTTCGCATAACGACCGGCAGTAAGTCCCTCAAAAGGGATGTCTCGTTTTATCATTATCTCAAGTACTTGATAAAAATGATGAAGTTCTTCTTTAATCAGCAATACCATTTTATCAATAAGATCTTGGCTATAAGGCGCCTTATCTTGGGAAGTACTGTTTTTTGCAACAATAGCTTTAGAAAGGTTATTTTTATTAGCTAAAGAAGCTAAGTCGCCCCTTTTTCGATATAAAAATTCCTCATAAGGTTCAAACCATTCCAGTAATACCTTGCTACTGGCTTTGTCTACAGCATATTTTCGAATCAGATACATAGCGGTTTGTCCTGCTTTGAGCTCACATGCCAGATGGTCTCGCAAAATTATCGGTAAGTTTTCCTTTTTCTTTGCTTCATTTATCCACGCATCAGGAGTTTCACATGCTAAAAAACTCAATATAGGAATTAGTAATTGCTCTGCTTCGGTCATCTATTTATCTCAGTCCCAATATTCGGGAGTTTATTTCTATTCATGTAACCTAAAAATGAATATTTAAAGGTTCAAGGTTCAGGTAAACCTTGCATATTAACTAACATGTATAGGTAAATTTATATTCTTGCGCTATTTTAAAAGCCTATTTCTTGAGATACTAGCAAAATCTGTTTTTTACCATACATAGATCAAATTTATGGCTTCTATTATCAAGAAAACACTAACAAGTAAAAATGCAGTGAAAAATCTGGTAAAAAACACAAGGAATTAGTACATAGCGAAAATATGAAAGTTATCTCTCATATATACCCGTTACCAATCAAAGTGCTGGATTTCAGTGGGAATTAAAATGGCTTTAAGCAAGGTAAATAATTTAAGCATAGTCATTCTATGGTTTGATTATTTAACGCTGGGTAAAGCCATTTTAAACCCATCGAAGAAGTGCTTGAGCAACATCACTTCATCGTAGCTGTGATTTATAAGGGAATAACCATTATTTCATCACAGCGCCTTGAAATGAAATTGCTCAAGCACTCTGAAACATGCATCTTGATTGGAAATGGGTATACCGCGCGAGTCTGGTGATTGGATAATTAATACAATAGTGCTGGATAACCTTGATGTACCATTCAAATACAAGCGTAAAAAACTTTATCAGAGCCTACAAGGACAAAGAGTGAACTTAACTTATTATCCTGACACTGAAATGATTGCCGGATTTAGTATCGAGGTTATGTCGGTTGTGCGCATCAAAATTAGCTAACCACATAAGTCCCCATAACTCCTTATCACATAAAATTATTAAAAAACCCTTTTATAGAGCTTTATTGTTTATTTTTCAACCAACACTTGACGGGGCACTTTATATCTTTCATAAATAAGAGAGTAATAATAAGAGTACTGATGTTTTAAAACGCTTTATTGTGTGTTTTGACTTAAAAGTACTTTCCGAAAACTTACGTGCGAAAGGATAAATTATGATACTAAATCACATATGGGGGCTATACGCCCACCCTAAAGAAGAATGGCATGTTATTGAAAAACGTCACGAAAGCTTAAGTTATAGTTTAATGCATATATTAACTATCGCATTAATTCCTGCTATCTGCAGTTATTATGCCGCGGCGTACATAGGATGGACTATCGGTGTTGGTGACCCCATAAAAATAAGTGTAGCAAGTGCTCAAATAATGGCTATTGGTATGTACTTGGGCTTAGTTTTTGGGGTATTCGCATTAGCATACCTCATCCAATGGATGGCAAAGACGTTTGACTCAAAGCCTGATTTTGTCCAAGCCCTTGAACTTGCTGCTTATACTGCAACACCATTGTTAATGGTAGGCATTACCGCTTTATTTCCTGTGCTTTGGTTTGTCGCTTTAGCGGGTATTGCTGCAGTTGCTTACTCTATCTACCTGCTTTATTCAGGCGTACCTATTATGATGAATATCCCAGAAGAAAAGGGGTTTATCTATTCGAGTTCAGTTGTGACTTGTGGATTAGTACTTTTAGTTTCTCTAATGGCATTTACCGCAATGATGTGGACTATGGGATTTGGCCCTGAATTTGTTTCATAATTTGTTCTGATCAGAAGAGTATCGAAATTAATTAATGGGTAAATAAAAAGCCTTATTCCTGGAGAGGAATAAGGCTTTTTTGAATTTATAATTAGACTTTAATTAAATGACTAATAAATTAGTTCATTTAGATCCTGAGTATTACTCAGCACCTTCATTATGCATATCAATAATAGAATCAGCATCTTTATCTGATTCCTCTTTGCTAGTATTGTTACGTAATGCATCTAACCTTTCTAGATAGGCTTGGTCAATGTCATTAGTGACATAATTCCCATCAAATACCGAGGTATCAAAGTTTTTAATTTCTGGGTTGCCAACACTAACCGCTGATATTAAATCGTCAAGAGATTGAAAGATTAATTTATCTGCGCCAATTAAATTACAAATGTCATCTAACTCACGTCCATGGGCAATTAATTCATTAGCACTTGGCATATCAATACCATAAACATTTGGGAATCTTACTTCAGGTGCAGCAGAGGCAAAATAAACCTTATTTGCACCTGCAGCACGTGCCATGTCAATTATTTGCTCAGAGGTTGTTCCTCTAACAACTGAATCATCTACAAGTAAAACATTTTTACCCTTAAATTCGGTTGCAATAGCATTAAGCTTTTGACGAACAGATTTTTTACGCTGCTCCTGACCTGGCATAATAAATGTACGGCCGATATAGCGGTTTTTAACAAAACCTTGGCGATAAGGTAAATCAAGATGATGTGCTATTTGTAAAGCAATATCACATGATGTTTCAGGAATCGGGATCACAACATCTATATCGACATCTTGCCACTCAACGGCGATCTTCTCACCTAGCTTTGTGCCCATTTCTACGCGTGAAGCGTATACAGACATTTTATCCATGGTTGAATCTGGACGAGCAAAGTATACAAACTCAAAGATACATGGGCTATAAACTGGGTTATCAGCACATTGCTGGCTGTGTATTTGACCATTTTCAGAAAAGAAAATTGTTTCACCAGGAGCAACATCACGTACAAATTCAAAAGAACATGCATCGAGGGCAACAGATTCAGAGGCTACCATATACTCAACGCCCAATTCAGTTTCTCTCTTACCAAAAACTAAAGGACGAATGCCATTAGGGTCACGAAATGCAATCATACCGTGGCCAACAATTAAGGCGACACTAGCATAAGCGCCACGAACACGTTTATGGACTTTAGCTACTGCAGTGAAAATATCATCAGGAGTGAGTGAAATATTCTCACTTTGCTGTAATTCATGCGCTAAGATATTTAACAAAACTTCAGAGTCTGACGTAGTATTAACATGACGTCTCGCTTCGTCAAACAACCATGTTCTTAACTCTTCAGCATTGGTTAAATTACCATTATGTGCCAATGACAAACCAAATGGTGAGTTTGCATAAAACGGTTGTGCTTCTGAAGAACTAGATGTACCCGCAGTCGGATAGCGAATATGACCAATACCAATATTACCTTGTAGGCGAAGCATATGGCGAGTATGAAAAACATCTTTCACTAGGCCATTGCCCTTTCTTAACCTGAAAGTATTATTATGAATGGTTACAATACCAGCAGCATCTTGACCACGATGCTGAAGTACAGTTAATCCATCATATATATGCTGACTAACAGGGGTTTTACCGACAATACCAACAATGCCACACATAAAGCTCTCTCCACAAAAAAAATACTGATAATATTTATTAAACTAAGACATTTTGCTTAGGATGACGTTAACCATCATATAAATATTGAATTAAAAGATATTGAATTAATATCTTATAAATAACTGTATACGGAAGTTCCGCATACTCTTAGAAATTACTTGAACAACTAAGTTATATAACTAGATGACCCTTTAAGGTATTCAAAAAACCATTCAACGACCAAGGTAAACTCGGGGATTAATTCTGAGCTTTTCCACCACTGTGTGTTTTCTGCACCAGTAAAAGCATCAACAAAAAATATTACGGCGCTTATTATAAGTACACCGCGAAGAGCGCCAAAAACTAACCCTAAAATACGGTCTGTGCCAGAGAGTCCTGTTTTACTGACCAATTGCCCTATAAGGTAATTAATCAAAGCACCCAGCACTAGGGTTGTTATAAAAAGAATGGTAACGGCGGCTGCATTACGTAAGAATTGATCGGAAATATTCGTTAATAGATTAGCGAGGTTGGCATAAAAGGTACTGGCAATAAAAAAGGCACTAATCCAAATAACTAAAGATACAGCTTCTTTTACAAAGCCTCGTATCAAACTAACTAGTGTTGATATACCTACAATAGCCAAAATGGCGTAATCTATCCAAACCATAACTTGAGTGTCTCGTTGAGTTTCTCTAAATTAGAGGCGCGCATTCTACCAGAAATTGCCAAATAATGCCTAACAATTTATATAAGTCTATTACTTTTTAGGTTCAAAAAATGCGACTTTACCTTGGATACCGGTAAGCTCATTCAAAGCAGGTAGTTTTTTAACCATTGCTGATTTTATCAACTCCGGCCCTATCATAACTTTAGTCAAGGTACCTTTTTGGGTTTTTATCGGTTTAGTAAAAACAATGTATCCCTTAGATTTTAATTTTTTTAATAATTGATCAACATTCTCTTTATTTTTAAAACTACCGAGATGAATTACCCAAGCTTCTTTAGCCACTGCTTTTTCTGGCAAGATAGGTTTTGGCATATCTACTGTTTTAACTATAGGCTTAGCGACTACCAGCTTACTTGTTACTTCAGCTGAAGTCGATTTTGATACCTGTGCCGGCTCATTGCTATCCACTTCATCAATAGCTTTTTCATTTGACGTTGGCGTAACACTTTGTCGTATCAACTTATCTTCAGGAAATGGTTGATTGGTCAATTTACCAGAAAAAACCTCAGCCCTTGGGATAGCTTCAAAATCATCTTGGTGTGATTGTTTCTCACCATCAAGTAAGTCTGGCAAAAAAATAATAACCACGGCTGCAACAATAATAGTACCGACAAGGCGATTTTGAAACGGTGTAGACAAGAGACACTCCTAATTAATACAAACTAACAGGTAGTTAGCTGAGTTCTGATTTTCGCAACAGTAAAAAACGAACCAAATACAATAATTAAATCAGACGCACTCGCCTGCTTATTCGCCATTTTAAATGCCTCATCAACATTGTCAAAACAATTAATCGCATCAGTAAATAATGCGAGTTTATTTTGCATTGTTTCTTTTGTAGCAGCCCTTGGTACACTTAACGCTCCGGTAAACCAAAAGTCTATTTCATTTTTTAGTGGTTGCAAACTCGCACTTATGTCTTTATCACCTAACATGGAGACCACGGCATAAATACTTTGATAACCAGCTTGTTTTTTTACTTCTTTAAGATAACCTGCCAGGTAACGAGTAGCTTGTGGGTTATGACCAACATCAAGAATAACATCACAATGGTTTACTTGCTTTATTAACTCTGTTCGCCCAGGTACTTTGGTAATCGAAATGATTTTATTTACAAACTCACTAGTAAGTGTCAAGTTCAATTTTTCTAATACCATTAAGGCTGTTGCAACATTATCACGCGGAATATGCGTTGTTATTAATTCAGATAACTGCGTATTTTTTGTTTGCCAGCTCCAATGGTCTGGCCCATTGTTAACAACAAAATCTTCACCTCGTGAAAATATTCTTTCACTACGGCTTTCATGTAGTTTATTAGCATAGGCTAAAACTGATTTTGGTATGTTAGTATCGCCAATGACAATATCTTGTTCTTCTCGCATGATGCCTGCTTTTTCAAAGCCAATACTTTCTCTATCATTACCTAGGAAGTTTTGATGGTCGAGATCAATAGTGGTGACAACCGCGATATCTGCATCAATAATATTGGTAGCATCTAGCCTTCCTCCGAGACCAACTTCAAGAATAATATAACTAGGTTTAGTATTCATCAAGACAAGCAATGAAGCTAAGGTAGTATATTCGTAATAACTTAGAGAAATTTCTTTTCGGGCTTTTTCAATCTGCTTAAATGCATCAATTAACGGCTGATCTTCAACATCCTTCCTATTAATGCGCAATCGTTCATTAAAGTGCTCAATATGCGGCGATGAATAAACAGCAACACTTTGCTGCGATCCAATATGATCACAGCTAAGTAAGGCGTTTTCAATAAAAGCACAAGTGGTGCCTTTACCATTCGTACCTGCAACAGTAATAACTTTAGCAAAACTTAAATCAATAGTTAAACGTGCAGCGACTTGGCTAATACGAGATAAACCAAGATCTATCTCACTAGTATGTAGGTTTTCTAAATAATAAAGCCACTGATCGAGATTAGTAAAATCTTGATAGTGGCTTGAGTTGTATTTTGACATTTATTCGATCAACAAGTGATTTAAAAAAAAGAGACGATAACGTCTCTTCGTAGATATTACTTACGAGACAACACTAGGTTGGCCCATAAACTTACCTAACATACGGGCTAAAGTAATTCTCATTTCACGGCGATCAATAATCATATCAATAGCACCTTTTTCTAATAAGAACTCACTGCGTTGAAAACCTTCAGGTAATTTTTCTCTAACCGTTTGCTCGATAACACGTGGGCCAGCAAAGCCGATTAGTGCTTTAGGCTCCGCAACATTGATGTCACCTAACATAGCCAAACTTGCTGAGACACCGCCCATCGTTGGATCGGTTAATACAGAAACATAAGGTAAACCCTTTTCACTCATTTTAGCTAAGGCTGCACTTGTTTTTGCCATTTGCATTAAAGAGAAAAGCGCTTCTTGCATACGGGCACCGCCACTAGCAGAGAAACATATAAATGGTATGTTATGCTCTAAACAATATTCAGCACCTTTAACAAAGCGAGCACCAACAACAGAAGCCATTGAACCACCTAAAAATCCAAATTCAAATGCAGCAACAACAACGGGCATACCATGTAATTCACCCTTCATGACTACCAATGCATCTTTTTCACCGGTATTTTTTTTAGCTGCACTTAGACGGTCTTTATAACGTTTAGAGTCTTTAAATTTTAAGATATCTTGTGCTTCAAACTCTTCACCTAATTCAATGCGATTATTTTGGTCAAGAAAGCTATCAATACGTTTACGTGCACTGATACGCATGTGGTGATCACATTTAGGACACACTGAGATTTGACGTTCTAACTCAGCTTTATAAAGTACTGCATTACATGAAGTACATTTACTCCATACACCTTCTGGAATATTACTTTTTTGTGTACTTTTTGCTTTCGGGAGAATTTTTTCTATCCAGCTCATAATTTTATTTTAGCCTGTTGCAACGAAATATCTGTCGGTTTATTGATGGAAAAACTCCATCAAACTCTAGTGTAAACTAATACTGATTTTAAACCGTATATTAGACCATACTATACCCCATAGAATATAGAAAAAACTGGTCTGCTCAGTAAATAGTGGTAATTTGATGAATTTTTTAATCTATAAAAATTATACCTATAGAAATAATGGCCCTAAACGACTTTTAGGTAAGTCAAAATTTTCAGGATAATCGACATCAACAAAATATAGTCCTTCTGGTGGTGCAGTTACCCCTGCAACACAGCGATTTTTAGCTAATAAAACCTCTTTCATCCATTGTGGTGTTTCTTGTGATTGACCAACTCGCATTAAGCTACCAACTACATTACGGACCATATGGTGTAAAAAAGCATTAGCTTTAATATCGACAACAAGATAATCACCCTGTCGAGTTACTCGACAATGCTTCACCGTACGGATTGCAGAATGAGACTGGCAATGCACGGTTCGAAAAGAGGTAAAATCATGCTCCCCAAGAAGAAAATTGGCTCCTTGCTGCATCAAGTTTTCATCTAAGGCGTAATGACAGTGGCTTATACCATGACTTAATATTGCAGAACGAAGGGGTTTGTTGTAAATGATATAACGGTAGTTACGCGCTGTGGCACTGAAGCGAGCATGAAAGTCTTCATCAACTTTCTTTACCCATGCAACGGCAATATCTGAAGGTAAATGTGTATTTACCCCTAACGTCCAGGCACTATCTTTACGTTCTTTGGAAGTATCAAAGTGAATCACTTGGTTTGTCGCATTAACGCCTGTATCGGTACGTCCTGCGCAAACAATCGCTATTGGCTCGTTGGCAATTTTGGATAATGCTTTTTCTACTTTTTCTTGTACCGTAATAGCATTATTTTGACGCTGCCAACCACAATAATTTTTACCATCGTACTCAATGCCTAACGCATAACGCATGCAAACCAGCCTTTTTTAGTGAGGAGATTATTTTCGCTGCGTATTATCCTTTATTTTATGCAGTTAGGCTATTGCTGTTCGTTTATATTAAAGTCTTACAATGAATCTAACAATTCTTGAGCTTCAATTTTCTGGAGAACGTCACCTTTTGAAAGCACTTCTTGCAAGATCACTTGTGCATTTTCAACATCACTTATTTCAATATACATTTTAGCTAAGTCTAATTGACTCGACATTGAACCATCCTCATCAACATCAATCCCACTTTCATTTTGTGCGAATTGGCCCAAACCAACGTCAATATTTGTTTTTTCATAGGGCTCAGCACTACTGACTTCTTCACTGCCTGAAAGGAGATCATCAACAGAAACATAATCCTCTGTTTGAGTAGCTTTGAGATCGTTTTGAATAACTTTCGCATCAAGACTCTCATCAACTAAACTATCGCCAATATCCTCAAGAGTAAACTCTGTATCGTCCTGTTCCATTGGTGAGGACTCCTCTTCAATGTTAGCTAAGAGTTCATCAAAATCAACATCATCTAGCTCTCCAATAACATCTAATTCTTCGACATTTTCAAGCTGTTCCCCATTCGAATCAGTCGTTTCGGCTAATAGCTCAGCTAGAATATCTTCATCGTTAAAATCGGGTGATAGCACTATTTCCTCTGGTGCCATAGCCTCCGATTGTTCCGCCGCATCTTCTAATGGCTCTTCAGCTAGCAACTGACTTAATTCAGACTTAGTAAAGCTCTCATCGACTGATAAGTCGGTTAAACTATCCCCAACATCCTCTTTTTCATCTTGTGCGATACTTTCTGAAACCTCATCATTACTGCGGGTTTCAGCAATAAGTGCATCTATGTCTAAATCATCTCCAAGTTCATTTGTTTCATTACTTTCTAACGCTTCAGTCTTTGATTCAGCCTCACTATCTTTGGCCATGATATCGCTAAAATCAGCAGTAAGAAAAGGTGTTACATATTCAGCAGTAAACTCAGCGATTTTAGCTTCATTTTCAGCTATTTCTTTTTGAATTTGTAACTCTTCTGCACTTAACGAACTACCTTGTTCAGCCGCCTTATCAATGTCGTTTCGCTCGTCCGATCCTACGTCAGAATTTGGCTCACTTATGGTCTCTGATAGATCTTGTTTTACTGTTTGTGGAGGAGCTGGTGCATTAGTCGACATTGATTCAAGCAATGCATCAATATCATCTGGGTCTGTTACATCGGCTTCTGGAGCCAAGTCACTGACTGAATCATTAACAGAATCAAGTAATGCATCGATATCATCTGGGTCGGTTACATCTGCTGCTGGTGCCAACTCACTCACTGAATCATTAACTGAGTCATTTACCGAATCAAGCAATGCATCAATATCGTCTGGGTCGGTTACATCTGCTGCTGGTGCCAACTCACTCACTGAATCATTAACTGAGTCATTTACCGAATCAAGCAATGCATCAATATCGTCTGGGTCGGTTACATCTGCTGCTGGTGCCGACTCACTCACTGGAGCATTAACTGAGTCATTTACCGAATCAAGCAATGCATCAATATCATCTGGGTCGGTTACATCTGCTGCCGGAGCGGATTCACTCACTGGAGCATTAACCGAATCAAGTAGTGCATCAATATCGTCTGGGTCGGTTACATCTGCTGCCGGAGCGGATTCACTCACTGGAGCATTAACCGAATCAAGTAGTGCATCAATATCGTCTGGGTCAGTTACATCTGCTGCTGGAGCGGATTCACTCACTGGAGCATTAACCGAATCATTTACCGAATCAAGCAGTGCATCAATATCATCCGGGTCTGTTACATCTGCTGCTGGTGCAGACTCACTCACTGGAGCATTAACCGAATCATTTACCGAGTCAAGCAATGCATCAATATCATCTGGGTCTGTTACATCTGCTGCTGGTGCTGACTCACTCACAGAAGCATTAACCGAATCATTTACCGAATCAAGCAGTGCATCAATATCGTCTGGGTCAGTTACATCTGCTGCTGGATCGGATTCACTCACTGGAGCATTTACCGAATCAAGCAATGCATCAATATCATCAGGGTCGGTCACATCTGCTGCAGGAGCTGGCTCATTAACAGAGTCAAGCAGTGCATCAATATCATCTGGGTCGGTTACATCTGCTGCTGGAGCTGGCTCATTAACAGAGTCAAGCAGTGCATCAATATCATCAGGGTCAGTTACATCTGCTGCTGGAGTCTTTTTAACGTCGAGATCTTCATCGTCAAGATCGTCTAAACCACCGAGTAGATCATTCAAGGCATCTTGACTTAACTCGCCCCCTTCAAGCTCTTCACCCTCGGCTTCTGTTTCATCATCTAAACCTGATAATAGTGAATCTAAGTCACCTTGATCTAATTCGCCATCTTCGAGTTCATTACTGTCATTATCATCTAATCCTGATAATAGAGAATCTAAGTCACCTTGATCTAATTCCCCATTATCAAGTACAGCTGTGTCACTCTCATCATCCAAGAGTATGTCTTCAAGTGCGTCATCGTCATCTAAATGAATAGTATCATCACTTTCAATTAAATCTGTAGACAGATCATCATCAAGTCCTAGCTCATCATCCAAGTTCAATTCATCATCAAGTGATAAATCAAGCTCATCGTCTAAGTTCAATTCATCATCAAGTGACAAATCAAGTTCATCGTCTAAGTTCAATTCATCATCAAGCGACAAATCAAGTTCATCGTCTAAGTTCAATTCATCATCAAGTGATAGTTCGTCAACTGCCTTTTCTTTTTTAGCGGCAGGGGCTTGTTTTTTAGTTTCTAATTCATTAAAGAAAACTTCATCCGAGGCTTGCTTCCGGCGTTTAAACAAAAAAGCTAATAAGCTCAGTATTAGGATTGCGGGCATAGACCCCATGAAAATTTTAAACCATAAACTTGAAGTAATATCCTGCTCAGCAAGTGCTGCCTGTTGACGTTCTAATAAAAGTTCTTTTTCTCTCGCTTCAGCTTTAGCTAATAAGGCTTGCTGCAATTTGATCATATCGTCCATTTGTAACTTGATCTCTTTGCCTTTTGCCACCTCATCTTGCATGATACCAAGCTTGTCATTGAAAGAAGTAAGCCTCTGACGTAAATCATCATTTTCTTTTAAAATAGCTTGTAAACCATCTATTGAGTCAGAGATATCATTTTGAATTAATTCCAACCGTTTTTGCTGCTGACCATCAATTTTTTGTAATTGATCATTAATTTCGGTTTTTACTGTATCTAAATCTTTTTTATTAACAACTGGCACTGAGGCTACTGTCTTTTTGATTACTTTAGGCTGTACTTTTTCCCAAGCCTTTCTATCTTTATCAGACTTTATCTTTGCGCTATCAGTATTCACAGCCATCATATTATTAAAAGATGGAATTTTTAAGTATTGACCTTCAACTAGATGATTAATATTACTATCAACAAACGCTTGTGGGTTATTTTGATATAGCGCCTGCATCACTTGATAAACAGTCAATCGAGTATCAGGTCGGATCCGAGTAGCTATGTTCCACAAAGTATCTTTAGAGGTGATTGGGCCATATCGGTCATACGGAAAAACATCACTACTTTTAGGGCCCCGCATGCGAATGCCGCGCTCTTCTTCGGCACTGACAGGGAAGTGAGCAGTGAGTATGCCAATAATAATTACCTGCCATAGGCACAGGCGTATTAATTTTTGCATGGAGACATTCCTAATTTGACTAATAAAACTTATTTTTTAAATATTGGCACTGCTTTTCATATGTGGGCGCCAAAAAAATACCGCATTGCTTTATTTTGTGAGATAAAGCTTATCAAAAAGATAAAATGCAATCTTTATTCCAAAAAAGCATTAACTAACAAGATAATAGCAAATTCATTCAATAAGTCTTCTATTTTTGTAACTCTGAGGTGAATCAATACTGTTATTTTAAACCTTAGGTATATATACCCGTTACCAATCAAGATGCATGTTTCAGAGTTTGTGAGCTGATTCAGTTTTAGGCGCAGTGATTAAATAATGGTTATTCCCTATTTAATTGCTGCAACAACAAAATGGAATGGCTCACAAGCTTCTTTGATGGGTTTAAAATGACTTTATTCTGCGTTAAATAATCAAACCATAGAATGACTATGCTTAAATTACTCTCCTTGCCTAAAGTTATTTTAATTCCCACTGATATCCTGCACTTTGAATGGTAACGGGTATATAGATACTTTACTCGCTAACTTGGCCTAGCCGTCTTATGCAAAAGCACCATGTATTGAAGTGAGTGATATAGGTATTAATTATACTTACAAGTTTAAAACAAAAAGACCCGTTAATAACGGTATTGCTACGGCTATTAACGGGTCTTTCAAATGACTAAATCTATGACTAAGTTATTTACTTAGTCATAGATTTTACATTTGTTCGTAAGCTAACTTAAATGATCTTTAACTAATAACTCAGCTATTTGTACACTATTTGTTGCTGCACCTTTACGCACATTATCGGCAACAATCCACATATTTATGCCACAGTTATGGCTAATATCTTCACGAATTCGACCCACGTAAGTTTCGTCTTTTCCGCTTGCATCACCGATTTGAGTAGGGAAGTCTTCATCATTACGACAAACAACCACACCTGGTGCTTTTTCTAATAAGTCTTTTACTTCTTCAGCTGAAATAGGTGAATTAGTTTCAATATGCAATGCTTCGCCATGACCAAAAAAGACAGGAACACGAACGGCCGTAGGGTTAACCAGTACGTTTTCATCGCCTAAAATCTTTTTAGTTTCCCAAACCATTTTCATTTCTTCTTTGGTATAACCATTTTCTAAGAAAACATCAATTTGTGGGATAACATTAAAAGCGATTTGACGAGAGAAGTTTTTATTCTCTACTGGCTTACCACTTAATAGTGCAGCTGTCTGTTTCGCTAATTCGTCCATCGCTTCTTTACCGCCACCAGATACAGACTGGTAAGTGCTCACATTAACACGACTAATACCTACTGCATCATAAATAGGCTTTAACGCCACCATCATTTGTATAGTTGAACAGTTTGGGTTAGCGATGATATTGCGGTTTCGATAATCAGCGAGTGCTTCAGGGTTTACTTCTGGCACAACAAGCGGGATATCAGCGTCATAACGAAACTCTGAGGTATTATCAATAACAACACAGCCTGCTTCACCAGCAATCGGTGCAAATTTAGCAGAAATATCACCACCAGCTGAAAAGAAGCCAATTTGTGCTTGGCTCCAATCAAAATGGTCTGCATCAAGTACTTCAACACTTTCGCCGTTAAATTCAATAATCTCACCAGCAGAGCGAGCACTTGCTAATGGATAAAGTTTGTTAATAGGGAAATTTCTTTCTTCTAAAATTTCCATTATTGTTTTGCCAACTAATCCTGTTGCGCCAAGTATGCATACGTCAAATTTCTGTGCCATGATCCTCTCTCTTATAGTTGGACTATTTACTAAAGCCTAAGCGATGTGGCACATCACTTTTGGCATTTGGTGACAAGGTAACGGTAACAGCAGAAAATTCCCTGCGAACGGGGTAATTCTTCCGTAAACTGTCAAACCCTTGTGCGAATAATTGTTGACGAAATATTGCATCGTCTCGTCTGACATCGTAAACCATTTTCACTAACTGGTTTAGTAGTATTTGATTAAAATCTTGATTAATTTCAATTGCAGGGATACTTGCCGACGGTAAGAAGTTTTTTAGTTTATATTTTGCTTCAACATTTAACTGCTTACATAATGCCTGATAGAGCATTTCACTACCACGTGCTTTTCCTTCTAAGCTATAACCAGCAATATGTGCAGTGGCGATTTCAGTATAAGGAATCAATGCTTCAAGCACATCAGGCTCACCTTGCCAAACATCCAGTACAACTTTTAAGCCATGCCCTGATTTTTTAAGTGCTAATAAAGCATGGTTATCAATAACATCACCACGACAAGCACTGATCAATATCTGATCTTCGCGTAGTTTTACTAAGTTGTCTGAATTTAACAATTTGTATGTTGGGTGTTCTCCCCCCTCAATCTTAGGTACATGTAATGAAATCACATCACATGCTAAAACCTCATCCAGTGATACATAGTCCCTGTTGTCAATTTCAGTTATGTTGTAACCCTGTTCTTTTTTTTCAGCAAGAAGCGGATCGCATATTTTATGCTTAATACCTAAAGCGGTTAACTTTTCACTTAAACGTGAACCAGTATTACCACCGCCTACTATACCGACAGTTAATGATAACAAGTTAAGTAGGTAGCGCTCAGCCAAAACGACTAAGGCACTTAATACATACTCAGCTACTGAAATAGCATTACAACCAGGCGCTGAATGAAAGGTAATATTTCGCTTAGCTAAGTAGCTCTGGTCGATATGATCCATACCAATAGTTGCGCTGCCCACAAAAGAAAGTCTGTTATTCAGATGAAGTAGTTTTTCATTTACTTGGGTAATAGAACGCACCAAAAGAACATCAGCATCAGCAACTTGCTCAGCTGATAAGTTACGACCGGAAAATGGGATCAATTCACCAAGTTCTGCGCCACTGTGTTTACCACAAGGTAAATGACAAAGCTCACTAAAGAATTCTTTGGCAAAGGGCATGTTTTCATCAAAATATATTTTCATTGTATTTAACTAACTGATTAAGAGCTTTAATGTCGGTAATTATACGCTCATTTAATAACGAAGCACTAGAATAAGAATAGTTACTCTATTTATCAAAATTACATTATAAAAAAACCATGTTAAGAAATCACTTAACATGGTTTTAGTTCTATTTAATAGGAGCTGAGCTCCAAGAAAATAAAGTTATTTATATTTTTTCATTACTAAAGTGGCATTAGTACCACCAAAACCGAAGCTGTTAGACATTATAAGGTCTAACTCTACATCACGCTTTTCAGTAACTATATCTAAGCCTTGTGCTTTTTCATCTAAGTTATCAACATTAATTGATGGAGCTACAAAGCTGTTTTCCATCATCAAAATTGAATAAATAGCTTCATGAACACCAGCCGCACCAAGTGCATGACCTGTCATTGCTTTTGTTGCACTAATTGCTGGTGAATCGTCACCAAACAATTCTTGAATTGCGCCTAATTCTTTAACGTCGCCAACCGGCGTGGATGTACCATGGGTATTTAAGTAATCAACTTTACCTTCAACACCTTGCATAGCTTGTTGCATACAACGTACTGCGCCTTCGCCACTTGGAGCCACCATGTCATAACCATCTGAAGTTGCACCATAACCAACAAGTTCAGCATAAATATGTGCGCCACGTGCTAGTGCATGTTCAAGCTCTTCAACAACAACCATACCGCCGCCGCCAGAAATAACAAAACCGTCACGGTCAGCATCATATGTACGAGAAGCTAGTTCAGGAGTATCATTACGACCCGCTGATAATGCGCCCATACCATCAAACATCATAGCTAATGACCAATGAACTTCTTCACCACCACCAGCAAAAACGATATCTTGTTTACCTAATTGTATTAGCTCCATTGCGTTACCAATACAATGTGCACTTGTTGCACAGGCAGAGCTTATTGAGTAGTTAACACCTTTAATTTTAAATGGTGTTGCTAAACAAGCTGATACTGTACTACCCATAGTTTTAGGTACCGCATAAGGACCAACACGACGGATACCACGATTACGTAGCGTATCTGTTGAGGCAACAATATTCTCTGATGATGCACCACCTGAGCCAGCAACAATACCAGTGCGAACATTTGAGACTTGCTCTTCTGTTAATTTCGCATCTTTAACCGCTTGATCCATAGCAATATAAGCATAACCTGCCGCATCACCCATAAAGCGTACAGCTTTACGGTCAATGTGATCTTTAATTTCTATAGTTGGTTTACCCCAAACATTACTTTTCAAACCTTGCTCAGCAAAGCTTTCCGAATGAGTGATACCTGACTTACCTGCTTTTAATGAGGCTAAAACTTCATCAGCATTATTACCAATACTTGAGACTATACCTAGACCTGTGATTACGACACGTTTCATTTAACTAACCATCTATAATTATAAAATTTTGCGCTATTATACTCGTAATAGCCATTGAACTGGTAGTACTAGTTGCTCATCACAACACAAACCAGCGTACACTTGTACACCATAATATGATATCCATTCTAATATATCTATGACATTTTAACTTATCTATCGTTATTTTCTGTTAGATATCAATATTTCGGGTAAAATAGATACCGAAATGTCTACTTAGTTAATACTAACTTTATCACTTTAGCAAAAGAATTTTTTATGAAAAAATCAAATAAAACAAACGAAAGCAATAAATTATCCTACCATGAAGATGGTTCACCTTATTGCGACCGCTTTGATGATATTTATTTTGATAGTGAGTCAGCTATTCTACAAAGTGATTTTGTATTCATTCATAAAAACAGCATAAAACAGCGCTTACAAGATGCCAATAAAAACTTTACTATTGCTGAAACTGGTTTTGGAATTGGCTTAAATTTTTTATTGACCTTACAAGCGTACCAAAGTGCTCAACAATGTTCACCAACCCCACTTGCACCTTTGCATTACATTAGTACTGAAAAGTATCCGTTATCAAAAGACCAGCTTGTTCAATCTTTATCTACATTGCCCCAGCTAAAAACATTCGCATTAGCTCTCGCTAAAGATTATCCCAATTGCCCTGTTAATGAATTGGAAACAACATTTCAAAATGGCCAGGTACGCTTAACGCTTATATTTGATGATGCAGCCCAAAGTTTCCCTTCAGTAAGGTGTTCAAAGCACGGTTTAGTTGATGCCTGGTTTCTAGATGGTTTTTCTTTGGATAAAAATCCAGGCATGAGCAGTAAAGAGTTATTTGCTCAAATTGGCCGACTTTCAAAAGAACAAGCAACCCTGACAGCCTCGACCAATAATGATCTTGTTAAAAGACAATTACAAGAGGTCGGCTTTCGCTTAGAAAAAAAGGGCGTTGAAGGTAAAGCAAAAGAAATGATAACTGCTGTAATGCAAAGTAACCCTATAACAACCAAAGGCTATCAATTAAAACCTCGTATTAAAAAACCACAGCATGTCAGTATTATTGGTGGTGGTATAGCTTCAGCCTGTACAGCCTTAGCACTAACAAAAAAAGGGGTACAAGTTACCTTATATTGTAAGGACGCTTCACTCGCCCAAGGCGGTTCGAGTAATGCTATCGGTGCCTTATATCCTCTATTACATCAACAAAAAGATGATATAAGTGCATTTTATCAACAAGCTTTCTGGCGTGCTAAAGCGCTATATAGTGAAATATCTGAGCAAGGTTTTTCTTTTGAGCATCAATGGTGCGGTTTATTAGAAGTATCATATAAAGAAGCACTAGTTAAAAGACAACAAGCCTTTGAACAGCTAAATACTTGGCCTAAAGATCTTATTCATGGTGTAGATGCCAACCAAGCCAGTAAGTTTGCTAATATAGAATTACCTTATGGTGGCCTTTTTATGCCTAATGCTGGTTGGATGTCTCCGCCAAACTTAGTTAAACAGCTATTTAATGCCGCTAAAAACACCAATTATTTAAAGATAATTACTGACACTCATATCACTAAAATAAGACAAATAGCTCACACATCCTCAGACGAAAAAGCAGCTTTACCTGGTGGCGATGCATCATGGCGTTTATCTAGTAATCAAGGAGAGTTTGATGCTGATGTTCTGGTGATTTGTGGCGGCGCTGACTCGATAGAGATTGAACAGTTAAAGTCATTACCGCTCACAGCAACCCGTGGCCAAGTAACAAGTATGACAAGTAATGAGAAAATAAATAAGCTCTCCACCGTGCTTTGTCATAAAGGCTACTTAACCCCACAAAGTAAAGGTATACATTGTATTGGCGCTACCTTTCAGAAGAATGATACTAACATCACAACGAATAAAACTGATGATGGCTATAACCTATCAACGTTAAATAAATGCTTACCAGAGTTATCAAAACATATTGCTTGGCAAGAAAAAGACATCTCGTCAAGTAAGGCGAGGCTTCGCTGTATGTCACAAGATCACTTGCCTTTAGTCGGCGCTGTGCCCAATATTAGTGAACACATCCAAGCTTATCCCCATTTAGCCAAAGATAAAAACTGGAAATATGACCAAGCAGCTCCGTGTATTGATAATCTTTATGTACTACTCGGGCTAGGTGCCAGAGGGTTATGTTCGGCGCCACTAGCTGCTGATATTTTAACGGCAGAATTATGCAATACCCCCTACCCTATAGATAATCAGATGTTATTTAATTTAAGCCCAAACCGTTTTATCATCAGAGATATCATTAAAAGAAAGATCTAGAGTGAGGTAGTCTATGCTGTAATTAAGACTTTACCGCTTTTATAAGCATATTATCAACATGAGTTCAGCAATGTTTATCGCCAATTGTAGCAAAACTTATCGACTAGTTTTGCTCGTGACTTTCATCACCTTATACTGTCATTTAAGTTGGGGAAATGAAGTGGTTGTTGCTAAAGAAAATATAAACCATAAAGTCAGTGTCTTGCTGGTTAACCCATCCATTGAAAATGATCCTTTTTGGCATAAAATCGAACAGATTACTAAACATGCAGCACGTGAATTCAGCATAGACTTAACAGTTATTCATGGCCATGGCACAAGATTTTTTCAATTAGAAGAATTAAAGAAATACTTCAAAGAAAACCCAGACCCTAAATACGTAGTGTTAGTAAACTACCCCGGACATGCAAAGCTCACTATGGATTTCTTAGCGGGACATAAAGTTAAGGTTATCACCTTAGAGCAAACCATCACCGATGATGAAAAAGCGTTTATAGGTACTCCAGGGCAAAGATATAAAAATTGGCTGGGAGAAGTGTACTTCGACAATAAAATTGCTGGCTATAAATTAGCTCAAGCTTTGATAAACAAGGTTAGCCTGACACACAAGAGTGCTATTGTTGCAGGAATTTCTGGGCACTATGGTTCCGAATCCAATTTAAGGAGTGATGGCCTTCGTTTAGCTATCAAAGATAATACCGCGCAATTAACTCAAATTGTACATGCTGGTTGGTCTTTTGAAGATGCCTATAATAAAACACTGAAATTATTAGAGCGTTACCCTAACATCAATGTTATTTGGTGTGCCTCTGATCATATGGCGTTAGGTGTAATCAAAGCGATTAAAGCAATGGGGAAAAAAGTCGGTGTTGATATTTTAGTCGGTGGTTTCGATTGGACATCCGAGGGGATTAATAGTGTCAACAGTGAAAAATTGACCGCAAGTATTGGCGGACACTTTTTAATGGGGGCTATTGCTGTCATGGCAATATACAATGAGGAGCAAGGTAAAAAGCATGAGTTTTTTTCCCATGCATTACACAATAGCTTTGAGCTTGCTCTTATTGACCAACAAAATATCCGACACTATTTTCAAATACTACAAAGTGAAAACCTTGCCGGTATTAGTTTCACCAAATTTGAGCAGCTATATAGTTCCAGACAGAGCTTATCTTCAATTGCATTATTGAAAGTATTGGAAAAATCGACTAACGACTTCAGTAAACCCAAAAGCTAAGCTCTAAAGCTAGGGTCTAAAAATCAGATATAATACTTGCTAACAACTCCGGCTATAAACTACAACCGGTCCTAGAGGTAGCTTTGGGTAATCTTTTGCAACGTTTCATAATACTTTTGCAGTGTTAAGTACTGGTTCAGCAATTAAATTACGATACCACACGTTGTTGTAATTCAAGCCAAAAATTCATCACTATAGCGTAATCCTGCGGAGACAATTCAACTTTTGACTGTCCAACCTTCGCAGTTACGCCCTCAAGTAGTAAAGTTGAAATAGTTTGGCTTTCATCGCCATAATCAGTCGCAACAAGTGATATAAAGCCACGTAAATAACTACCTGCGAATAAGGTGTCACTATCAGCGTCTAACTCGAATAAGGCATCTAAGTATTGATATAAGTCAGCTACGGTAGATAGTTGTTTTGTTGAGATGTTAGAAATTGTTGTTTCAGAGGTCATAAGAATCACTTTAAATTTTTTATTAAATGTATCAAGTTAAAAAGGGCTAGCAAGTGGGTAAAGCACTTGGTCTTTATAACCTGTAATTATTGGCATAAATCCAGATAATGCTTGATCGAGTTCGCCATCACCGGTATCACTAATTAAGGGCTTATTTTCTAAGCCAGCAAGTTTAGCTTTAGTCGCTAAAATTAGAATATTTTCGTTACCACCAGGTTGAGCTAAGATACTGCGGATAACACGTGGACTTAACTGTTGATTACCACGGCCAAAAACATGACCTTGACCACCGATTAAGGTAATAACAAGCTTGCTTATCCCTTGATATTCAGTAATTGCTTTATACAGCTGCTCTTCTGTCGCGTCAGAAAGAAGCAGTGATTGTTCACTAACTATATCAACACCTAATAAAGTGTTATCTAACGTTAATTCAGCCATTAGAAAAGCCGTTGTTGAGCCTGAACCGATAATAAACTGTCTATCATCATAATCGTTCATTTCTTCTATGACGTTAGCGGCAATATCTTGCAATACCAATTCATCACTTTCTTTTCCGCCAGACTTAACCGCTTGGACATAACGTAATTCACTGGGAATCTGCATTTCACTGTAACGTTTTGCCTTAACGATACCCTGTCTAAATAAGCTTTCGTCTATATCCATGACATCACCCGTCGTTAAGGTAACAAGCTCTTTAGTAACCATCAGTTCGATAATACGACCCGCGGCTTTAGGCGTGATAGCATAAACACCCGAATGAATTTTACAGCCTGCAGGAATACCTAATACGGGTACTTTTTGATAATCATCTTCATTGGCAACCACATTGGCGATATCTCGGGCTGTACCATCACCACCCGCAAATAAAATAATGTCAACACCGTGGGCTAATAACGCTTGCGCAGTTAGCTGACTATCATCACTTTGAGTATGTTCATTTTTAGCTTGGTAAAGTACTTCAACTTTAAAGCCTAAATCACGGGCACATTGCTCACCCATTTGATCATTAGCGGTATAAATAACAATATCGTCTTGATAAGGTAATAAGACTTCCAGCGCTAATTTCGCCCTATGATTTGCTTGAGGTTTAGCACCTAATGATAAAGCGTGCATCGCCATGCCATCACTGCCTTTAAGTGCAACGCTACCGCCGATACCCGCAATGGGATTAATAATAAATCCGAGTTTAAAAGGCTTCATATGTTTGTTCCTTTTTTTTCTCTACTATGCCGCGTTCGACACTGCTTTTCCCATCATAAGCAAATTGCTCTGCGTCTAAGGGGCAATCAGTATTATAAAATGTCATAAGTGCTTCAATAAACTGCTGTGCTCGAGGTGGAAAACCTTGTTCCAGAAAGACTAATACTTGTTGATAGACTTTCTTTTTAAAGCCATCAGTATCACCTTGATAGCCATTTAAGTTGTCTGCTGAAGTATGATATTTCTTTTGAGCGGCAACATTAAAGGCCCACTCAATAGCTTGAGGGATGACTTCAACTTGCTCAAATTTCTTTTGTTGCTTTTCATTACGTCCATCAGGAATATACCAGTAGCCAAAATCTTCTATCAAGCGCCTTTTCTCTCCAGCGTGACACCAATGAGAAATTTCATGAAAAGCACTGGCATAATAACCATGGGCGAAAATAATTTGATGATAGGCACAGCGTTCATCAGCAGGTGCATACAATGGCTCGTCGCCACCTTTGATTAAACGGGTATTAAATTGCGCAAAAAAAACGTGTTCAAACAGATCGATAAGATCTTGGTAATTATGCTGCATAAAAAAAACGAGATACTGAAAATAATAATGCGCTATTGTAACGAAAAATGACGATTGTTACATCGCCATTTTCATTTTAGTGCTAGTTTACCTTTGACTAAATTGCGAACAATAAGCATTGAGAGCTAAGGTCAAACATCATCTTCAATATTACCCTTGCCTGTAGTGCGCTCAACACTCTCAAGTTTATGATGAATAGCCGTTTTAATCATCATATAACCACTAATTGGTGCCGTTAAGAATAAAAATAGTGAAATGAGTATTTCTTTTACACTCACCCCTGCTTGCGTGGTGCTAAAAAATAACATCGCTGCAATTAGCAGCAATGCCATGCCTAATGTTGTAGCTTTCGTTGGGCCATGAAGTCGCATAAAGAAATCAGGCATTTTCACTAAACCAATCGAGCCAACTAATATAAAGCAGCCAGCAATTAATAATAATATTGAAATAATCCATTCAATCATGTGCTAAATTCCTATTCGATTTATTATTCAATTATATCGCCACGTAGCAGATATTTACATACTGCTACTGTACTTACAAAACCTAGCATAGCAATGAGTAGTGCCGCTTCAAAGTACAATGAAGTACCCATTGTCATGCCATACAAAATGATCAATGCAATAGTATTAATATACATGGTATCAAGCGCAAGTATCCTATCGGGTATAGAAGGTCCTATCAATAAACGCCACACGTTTAATAATAAAGACACGCCTATCATTGCAAATACAATCAAAATCACAGTGTCTAACATTGAAATATCTCCTTAAGAGGTGCTTCATATCGTTTTTTAATGGTGGCGATTAAGGCCTGTTCATCTTCAAGGTTCAATACATGTATCAGTAAAAAACGCTCTTCTGGCTCTTTACCTTCTTCCAAACACTCAGTCCAAGGATATACTTCTGCACTGACTGTTCCCGGTGTTAATGACACAGTACTGGCCAAAATAGTAATTGGCATAGTGTGTGTTAAATCTAACGGCACCTTAACAAATCCGGGGTTCAATTTTTTGTTCGGACCCAATATCAAAAAAGCTACCTGAACATTGGCTGTAACAATGTCATATAAAACCAACATTAAATGACGAAATGCCAAACCAGGTTTTAAAATTAATGGTTGTTTTGTCCTAAATGGCCAAGTAGCCAAGGGGATCACTATTGCTAAAATAACAGCTAATATAATATGACCTACTGATATGCTGTTGTTCAATAATAACCAGACTATGAATAATAACAGACTTCGATATGGCGTCGGTAACCACTTAAATTTTGCTTCTAACCGCATTACTGGCCTCCTGAAAGAATAAGGTTAATATTGCTATTAAAGTCATGCAATTGAGTAGCCGCGCCAATGGCATATTCACTTAATGGACCAGCAAAAACACTCATTAACGGCGCAGCAGAAATAAGAATAATCAAGGCAGCTAGTTGTGCCGGATGAACACGTTTTGACTCTGAGTCTTGTGTTACCCCACCTTTAATGGGTAATTCGTGGTGATGCCAAAAAACAGTACTACCTGCTTTAGCCACAGAGAGCAATATAGCTAAACTTGCCAGTAAATACAGCGGCCAAAAAACAAAGCTATATTCAACATTTATTGTTGCTTTAAGCAGCCATACTTTAGCAATAAAGCCTGACAATGGCGGCATACCTATCACCGCAACAGCTGCGACTAAAAAGCAAATACCAAGTAATCTTGGCTGAAGTATAGGAGGACCAGCAGTTAGATGGTCGCCAACCTCACCACGTTGACGGCCAATTAAGTCAGCTAATAAAAATAGAGCTGCCGTGACCAATGTTGAGTGAACTAAGTAATAAATAGCTGCTGCGCTAGCATCAATTGTTTGTACAGCAATAAGTGCAACCAAAGTCCCCACAGAGACGATCACTAAATTAGCTATTAATTTCCTTAAATCTTTACTTGCTAAAACACCTACAGCGCCCATTGAAATAGTCGCAAGTGCTAACCACCACAACCAAGTTTGCGCCATATGAGTCAATTCACCGGCTTCGTCGCCAAAAATGAGTGTATAAACACGCATCATTGAGTAAACGCCGACTTTTGTCATAATAGCAAATAAGGCGGCAACTACCGGCATAGCAGTAGCATAAGTATTTGGCAACCATAAATGAAGCGGTAACAAAGCCCCTTTTAAAGCAAAAACGACCAGTAATAGTAACCCGCCGATCTTAGCAAGATGAACATCATCACCTTGTAACTGTGATACTTGCTGAGCCATGTCAGCCATATTGAGAGTGCCTAATACACCATATAAAATGCCTAATGCAATTAAGAATACTGCAGACCCTACAAGGTTCATAATCACATACTGTAAAGCCGCACGAGTATTTCTTTTATCTCCGCCATGCATTAATAATGAATACGAGGCAATGAGCAATACTTCGAAAAATACAAATAAATTAAAAGCATCACCCGTTAAGAATGCACCATTTACACCTAAAATTAAAAAGTGTACTAATGGATGAAAGAAGCTACCTTTTTCATCATCTCCTGCACTTGCATATAAAATAATAACAAGGCCAAGCAAGGTAGTTAAGCAAACTAATAATGTTGATAACGGGTCTGCAACTAAAACGATACCAAAAGGCGCACTCCAATCACCAATGGCATAAATTTGAGTGCCACTGGATTGAACTTTCATTAATAACGTTAATGAAACGACAAAACTAATAGTACTAAATACAACAGAACCAACTCTTCTAAGAGTTTTACTTTTCCCGAACGGTCGCATTAATAAAAGTACGCCGGCCAACATAGGTAATAAAATGGGTAAAAAGCTCAAATGCTGGATCATACTTTACCCTTTTTATTATCATTTTTTTTATCTGGAATCTGACCATCTACATGGTCATTGCCTAAATCTGCTCGGCCTCTAATGGCTAAAATAACGACAAAGGCTGTCATCGCAAAACCAATAACAATAGCGGTTAACACAAAAGCTTGTGGCAGTGGATCCGCATATTCTGAACTGTAGCCAAGTACCGCCGCTTTGTTAAGAGTCAGTCTCCCAGATGAGAATAAGAATAAATTAACCGCATACGAAAACATGGTCAGCCCTAATACCACAGGGAAAGTTCTCGAACGTAATATTAAAAACACGCCACAAGACACTAAAAGCCCTACGCAGGCTGCGTAAAGTAATTCCATTAAATATTTACCTCTTCTTTGGGCTTAGTAGCAGTTAATTGACCAAGACTTGCCAATATCATTAAGGTAGAACCAACGACGGTAATATAAACACCTAAATCAAAGACCAAAGCACTAGCAAGTTCAATTTCTCCAATAAAAGGAATATCAAAGTAATCAAACCAAGTCGTCATAAATGGTCTATTAAAGAACCAACTTCCAATACCAGGGAGTAATGCTATAGCAATACCTGAAGCGATAATCTTACGATAATTTATAGTCAAACGTTCAGCAATCCAGTTTGAACCATGCGCTATATATTGCAAAATAAAGGCAACAGCTGTGACTAGCCCTGCGATAAATCCGCCGCCCGGTAAGTTATGACCACGTAAGAAAATATAAAAAGAGACCAATAATGCCAAAGGTAATAATGATTGAGAAATACTGGCCAATAACACAGGATAACGCTCTTTAGCCCATGGTCTTCCCTCGCTATCACTTGTAGGGATAAATAGCGGTAAGTTAACGAGTACTTTGTAAATTCCTAACGCGGCTATACCCAATACACATATTTCACCTAAGGTATCAAAACCACGAAAATCAACCAAAATAACATTAACAACGTTAGTGCCACCGCCACCTGTTTTAGCATTTGCTAAGAAAAAGTCAGAGATAGACTCCAGTGGGCGAGTGATTAATGCATAGCAAATACTCGCAATAACGACACCTAATGCAGTAGATATACCTAAATCACGAAGCAAACGTGTTGAACTGGATTCTTTTGGCGAGTGCTGAGGTAAAAAAAACAGTGCCAGCATTAATAAAATGACAGTAACCACTTCAACGGTCAATTGTGTCAGAGCTAAGTCAGGTGCAGAAAGTCGAGTAAACGCAACAGAAACCATTAAACCCACTACCGAGAGCATTAACAATGAAACCACTCGTGCCCGATACCAAATCACTGTACTAATAGCACCGACCATTAATAATCCTGCCCCCATAGCGTTATGAACATCAATCGGCGTAGCTTGTTTCTCACCACTTAATTGGCTCATTTCAAACAATGGCCAACCGGCAAAAAGCAGTACAAGCAAAAACATGAACATTAAATACCGTTGTAAAGAGCCATTTTCAGTGCTGCTTATTTTATCCTGACTCCATTTGATTAACGTATAAAGAGTTCTATCGAAAAGCTTTTTAGCATCTAATGCAGGCAATGATGCTTGGAATTGAAACAGATAACGACGCTGTGAATACAGCAGTAATCCACCTGCGACAGCGATACCACTCATCAATAGAGGGAGATTAAAACCATGCCATAATGCAACTTCAAATTCAGGTACATAACCACCAAGTACCGCAAAGGAAGCTGCTGTTAAAATATCGTCAATAACAAGGGCTGGAAATATCCCCACTGCCAGACATAACGCAACAAGTATTTCAATTGGCACGCGCATATAACGAGGAGCCTCACTTGGCTGTTTGGGCAAATTAACTGGCTCACCATTGAAGAAAACATCGTGAATAAAGCGAGCAGAATAAGCGACAGCTAAAGCGCCTGCTACTGTTGCTAAAACAGGAATAAGCCAGGACATTGAGCCAAGTAGTTGTTGATGCAAAGTCTCAGCAAAAAACATTTCTTTAGACAAGAAACCATTTAACAATGGCACACCAGCCATTGCCGCTGCAGCGACCATTGCCAATGTTGCAGTATAAGGCATGAATTTCCACATACCATTAAGCTTTCTCATGTCACGTGTACCTGTTTCATGATCAATGATACCTGTTGCCATAAAGAGCGAAGCTTTAAACGTAGCATGGTTAATGATATGAAAAATTGCAGCTACCGTTGCAAGCTCGGAATTCAAACCAAACAATAAGGTTATCAAGCCTAAATGACTAATGGTTGAATAAGCTAATAAACCTTTTAAATCATGCTTAAATAACGCGATATAAGCGCCAAGTAATAGTGTCGATAGTCCGGTCAAACTGACAATAATAAACCATATGTCAGTACCTGCTAAAGCAGGATAAAAGCGTGCTAATAAAAATATGCCTGCCTTTACCATAGTAGCCGAGTGCAAGTAAGCACTCACCGGTGTTGGCGCAGCCATTGCGTGCGGTAACCAAAAATGAAAAGGGAACTGTGCCGACTTAGTGAATGCACCAAGCAGTATTAAAATTAAGGTAACTTCGTACCATGCATGTGCTTGAATAATTTCTCTGCTGGCTAAAATAATATCTAAATTATAACTACCAACAATATCACCTAATAATAGCAAACCAGCAAGTAATGCTAGACCACCACCACCAGTGACGATTAAGGCCATTATTGCACCATTACGCGCTTCTGCTTTATGCCACCAATAGCTAATTAATAAAAATGAGCTAATACTAGTCAGTTCCCAAAAGAACCAGAGTTGGATGACATTGTTTGACATTACAATGCCGAGCATTGCCGTCATAAATAACATCAAATAGGCATAAAGCTTAGGCATAGAATCATTACTACTTAGGTAATAACGAGCATAAAATATTACTAATATGCCTATCCCTAAAATCATAAAAATAAACAACAAGGCTAGGCCATCTAAACGAAAAGCGATATCTATGCCCAGCAAAGGGATCCAGGAAATAGTTTCACGTATCACTTCGCCAGCAAACACAGCTGGGGCTAAGTCAATTGTTATGAATAGTGCGATTATTGGCATTAACATAGTCAATCCTGTCGATTGATTACGTGTTAATTTACCCGTCATTGAAGAAATAATACTGCCAAGTAAGGATAACAACGGTATCCAAAGCAAAGTCATAGAGTAAACCTTTTTAATTTTTCAAACTAAGAGTCAAGATATGGTCATAATATGTCAAACTGCATAGTACTGGCAAACATTATCGACGTGATGATTTGTAACGCTTTTATCACGAAATAACACAGAAATATCGACTAAAGTCTAAAAATAATTCGGATAATTTAATAATTTACGTCAAAAATTCAAATATTAGCTTTTTTCACTAGTCTCACTACCTGCATTAAGTGTAATATTTAGTTAATTAAATGGTAATAAATTTACAGGTGACTAATGAAGAAGCTAGATGGCATCGATTTACAAGTATTAACAATACTTTATGATGACGCAGACATTACAAATAAAGAGCTTGCAGCCAAGATTGGTATAGCCCCTTCGACTTGTTTAGAGCGAGTGAAGCGGCTAAAGCAAAGCGGTGTAATCAAAGGTGCGTTCATTGATGTTAACTTAAAAACTATCGGTGGCAATATAGAAGCGATAGCGGCAATTCGATTACAACCTTATTCTGAAGAAATTGTAAATTCGTTACGCGATGATTTATTAATGTATCCTGAGATACTAAATTTATACCATATGGGTGGCAGTTATGATTACTACATTCATATGTCAGTAAAAGATAGTGAGCATTTACGCCAGTTTGTCTTCAAAAATATCACTTCTCGCGAAGAAGTCACTACGGTAGAAACTTCATTGGTATTTGACCATAGTCGTAGTGGTATTTTACCAAATTTCGACGAGTAAGGCTTCACACCTGTAGTTATACCATTTCCATTAAGTTTGTGAGCTTGTTGTGGGTAAGATAAATAAATCAGGGCAAGGCGCTTGATTGAGTAATAGCTCGCTATTGGAATTGATAGCAACGCAGACTTGGATTATTTAAACTCGCACAAGAGGGCAATAATTAAATGGAAATGGTATCAATAATAAATGTGCATTGAACATAAAAAATCCCGCGGTTATGTAACATAACGCGGGATTTTTATTTTAAGAAGTTTAAAACTTAACTCTTAAGGTCATCAAAGAACTTTTTAACACCATCAAAGAAGCCGCTTTCTTTTGGGCTATGCTTTTTGCTGCTACTCGCCATTTTTTCTTCTAATTGACGTAATAAATCAGCTTGGTCACCAGATAAGTTAACAGGTGTTTCAAGTACTACTTTACACATTAAATCACCAGTAGAAGAACTACGTACAGATTTAACGCCTTTACCGCGTAATCGGAACATCTTACCTGTTTGTGTTTCTTTAGGTACTTTAAGCTTAACTTTTCCGCCTAATGTTGGTACTTCAATGTCACCACCTAAAGCAGCAGTTACAAAACTAATAGGTACTTCACAATATAAGTGGTTTTCATCACGAACAAATATTTCGTGGTCTCGAACATTTACTTGTACGTATAAATCCCCCGATGGTGCGCCATGCTCACCGGCTTCACCTTCACCTGATAGGCGAATTCTATCACCGGTATCAACGCCCGCAGGAATCTTAACTGATAAGGTTTTAGTTTTCTCAACACGCCCTTGACCACGACATGAAGTACATTTGTCAGTAATAACTTTACCGTTACCGCTACAAGTAGGACAAGTTTGCTGTACAGCAAATAAGCCTTGGCGCATTTGAACTTGACCATGCCCATGACAAGTAGTACAAGTTTTAGCCGAAGTACCTTTTTTAGCACCAGAGCCATCACAAGGATCACAACTAACATAGGTAGGGACTTTAATTTCTAAACTCTTGCCTTTTACTGCATCTTCGAGTGATAAATCTACGTTGTAACGTAAATCGCTGCCACGTTGTTGACGTTGACGTCCACGACCGCCGCCTCCACCGCCAAAAATGTCACCAAAGATATCGCCGAAGTCTTGGCCAAAACCGCCTCCTCCTCCACCGAATCCGCCGCCACCGCCGTGACCACCTTGTTCAAAAGCAGCATGACCATATTGATCATAAGCAGCACGCTTCTGGTCATCTTTTAAGATCTCATAAGCTTCTTTGATTTCTTTAAACGTTTCTTCTTTAGCCTTATCACCTGCAGTACGGTCAGGGTGATACTTCATCGCTAACTTTTTATAAGCTTTTTTAATTTCTTTATCTTCAGCGCTGGTTGCAACACCAAGAGTTTCATAATAATCACGTTTTGACATAAATTTATTTCTTTACTTCAAGTTGATTGAGACTAATTTTCTTCATTTTTTAGAAGTAGTCCGAAAAAAATCAAGAAAATCAGCACCAATTTTAAAATTAATTACTGATTTCTTATACACAAAAAGCGCCGATAAACATCGACGCTTTATTTTCTGTAGCAAGTACAGATGACCTAGTTTAACTCTTTTAGTCGCTTAGATTAAGTTAAATCGTTTAAGTACAAGTCGAAGGCACGGAGCGTATATTTATACGTGAGTACCTTCGGCGCAGTAATCAAACGATATAACGACAGCTAAGCGAATAAAAAGCTAATTATTTGTCGTCTTTAACTTCTTCAAACTCTGCGTCTACTACGTCGTCTGCTGGAGCAGCATCAGTTTCTTGAGCTGCGCCTTCAGGAGCACTTTGAGCTTGTTCTTTAGCTTGAGCAATTTCCATTAACTTAGCTGATGCTTCCATAAGCGCTTGAGTTTTAGTATCAATAGCTTCTTTATCATCACCTTTGATAGCTTCTTCAAGTTCAGTTACTGCAGCTTCGATTTTTTCTTTATCTTCACTTGGTAACTCATCGCCTGCTTCTTCAATTTGCTTGCGAGTTGCGTGAACCATGCCATCAGCTTGGTTACGAGCAGTTACTAGTTCTTCAAATTTAGCATCCGCATCAGCGTTAGCTTCTGCATCACGTACCATTTGCTCTACTTCTTCATCAGATAAACCAGAAGATGCTTTGATAGTGATTTTTTGCTCTTTACCGGTATTCTTATCTTTAGCAGTTACGTGCAAGATACCATCAGCATCGATATCAAAAGTTACTTCAATTTGTGGCGTACCACGTGGTGCTGCATCAATACCTTCAAGGTTAAATTGACCTAAAGATTTGTTAGCTGAAGCTTGCTTACGCTCACCCTGACAAACATGAACAGTTACAGCAGATTGGTTATCATCAGCAGTAGAGAACGTTTGAGATTGCTTAGTAGGGATAGTGGTGTTTTTATCGATAACTTTCGTCATCACGCCGCCCATAGTCTCAATACCTAATGACAAAGGCGTTACATCTAAAAGAAGAACGTCAGTTACATCACCAGAAAGAACACCCGCTTGAATCGCCGCACCTGCAGCTACTGCTTCATCAGGGTTAACATCTTTACGTGGCTCTTTACCAAAGAACTCAGTTACCGCTTTTTGAACTAGTGGCATACGAGATTGACCACCAACTAAGATAACATCGTCAATTTTACTTACTGATAAATCAGCATCTTTAAGCGCTTGTTTAAGCGGCTCTAATGTTGCTTTAACCATATCTTCAACAAGAGATTCTAACTTAGCACGTGTTACTTTGATGTTCATGTGCTTAGGACCAGAACCGTCTGCAGTGATGTAAGGTAAGTTAACATCCGTTTGTTGTGCAGAAGAAAGCTCACATTTTGCTTTTTCAGCTGCTTCTTTCAAGCGTTGCATAGCAAGAGGATCAGACGTTAAGTCCATGCCTTGGTCTTTTTTGAATTCAGCTACTAGGTAGTTGATTAAACGGTTATCAAAATCTTCACCACCTAAGTGAGTATCACCGTTAGTCGCAAGTACTTCAAATGTATGCTCGCCGTCCATTTCGTCAATTTCAATAATTGAAATATCGAATGTACCACCACCTAAATCGTATACTGCAACAACTTTATCGCCTTCTTGCTTGTCCATGCCGTAAGCAAGTGCAGCAGCAGTTGGTTCGTTGATAATACGTTTAACTTCAAGACCGGCAATACGACCAGCATCTTTAGTTGCTTGACGTTGTGAATCGTTAAAGTAAGCAGGAACCGTAATTACCGCTTCAGTTACTGTTTCACCTAAGAAGTCTTCAGCAGTCTTCTTCATCTTTTTAAGTACTTCAGCAGAAACTTGTGGTGGAGCAATTTTTTCGCCCTTTACTTGAACCCAAGCATCACCGTTATCCGCTTTAACAATACCAAAAGGCATAATATCGATATCACGTTGTGTTTCTTTATCTTCGAAACGACGACCGATCAAACGCTTAATTGCATATAAAGTATTTTCTGGGTTAGTTACTGATTGACGTTTAGCAGGTTGACCTACTAATGTTTCGCCTTCAGCTGTATAACCAATGATTGAAGGAGTTGTACGATCCCCTTCAGCATTTTCAATAA
>Ga0209396_1000632_pt1 | contig 40902 bp, 34 predicted proteins | sample GOMGulsemesocosm_6_FD_184638 | JGI IMG/M metagenome (GOLD analysis project Ga0209396, IMG submission 184638) | Methane-oxidizing microbial communities from mesocosms in the Gulf of Mexico - GOM8C Gulf of Mexico (SPAdes) (version 2) | ecosystem: Environmental > Aquatic > Marine > Cold seeps...
TGATCGCTTATTGGTAATTACTGGGCCGTGTTCTTTGCATGATCCTGAAGCGGCGTTGGATTATGGTCGTCGCTTGGTTGAGTTGAATGAAAAGCTCTCTGATCGTTTATTAATTGTGATGCGGGCGTATGTGGAAAAACCTCGTACGACAACAGGCTGGAAGGGCCTTGCTTATGATCCTGATCGTGAGTCTACGCATGATGGCGCGGGTGATATTAATAAGGGGCTAAACGTTTCGCGTAAGTTGCTATTACAGCTGGTGGAAATGGGCTTGCCATTAGCAACCGAAGCGTTAAATCCAATGACGATGATGTACTTGGAAGATTTAATCAGCTGGACTGCGATTGGTGCGCGCACGGCGGAGTCACAAATTCATCGTGAAATGATCAGCCATCTTTCTATGCCAGTAGGGATTAAAAATGGCACCGACGGCTCGGTGGATACGGCAGTGAATGCAATGGTTTCGGCTAGCCGTAGTCACCATTGTTTGGGTATGGATGTGGATGGCAATATAGCCATGTTAGATACTCCCGGAAATCCTGATACTCATGTTGTTTTACGTGGCGGCCGAAACTTAACGAACTACGATGCTGACAGTATTGAAAAAACGTTATTGCAGCTGAATAAAGCGAAAGTGAAGAATGATATTCACGCCAAGGTGATTGTCGATTGCAGCCATGCGAATGCACAGAAGCAACATGAGCGTCAGATGGATATTGCGATTGAGGTTGTTGAGCAGCGTAAAGCAGGTAATAAGGCAATTTCAGGAATTATGTTAGAGAGCTTCATTCAGGCGGGTAATCAAGGTATGAAAGGGCCAAATAACGCAGGACTAGAATATGGTTTATCGATTACTGATCCGTGTTTAAGCTGGGAGCAAACAGAATCGTTGTTAGTGTCACTGCATCAAGAATTAAGTTGATTACGTGTATTTTTGACGAGGGCAGAAGTATTAAAGGCATTGTTTTTTATAAAAGCTAATGCCTGCTCTTGTGGTAACGGTTTGCTGAAATAATATCCCTGGATAACATCGCAGCCGATACTTTCTAAATATTGTAATTGGTCATCGTCTTCAACCCCTTCAGCCACGACATCGAGTTTTAAGGCGTGAGCCATTTGAATAATGGCCGAAATAATTGAACGGACCTCAGGTTCTGATTGAGCTTCAATAATAAATTGACGATCAATTTTTAGCGTATCCACAGGAAAACTTCTTAAATAGCTGAGAGATGAGTAGCCCGTACCAAAATCATCTAGTGAAACTTTAACGCCCATTTTTTTGATTTTATCGAGAGTCAGTAGGGTTTCATCTTGGTGAGACATAATGGCTGACTCGGTGAGTTCTATGGTTAAAAAATTGGCTGGTAAAGCGAACTCATTCAAACTATCAAAAATTAATTGTGCTACGTCTTGGCGTTCAAATTGAATGCTGGATACGTTGACGGAAATACGGAAGTCTAATAATTCTAAATCTAGCCACTGCTTTGCAATACGGCAGCTTTCCCGCATCACCCATTGGCCCAGCTCAATGATCATGCCCGTATCTTCTGCTAAGGGAATAAAGTTAATTGGTGGGATCATTCCTTTCTCTGGGTGCTTCCAACGTACTAATGCTTCTAGTCCATAAATATCTCGTTTAGGTAGATTTATTTGGGGCTGAAAATAGACTTCAAGTTGCTGCTGCTCTATGGCTTCGCGCAAATCATTCTCACGTTCTATGCGATCGGCAATGGCTTCATTGAGATCTTCTGCATAAAATTGGAAGTTGTTTTTTCCTTGGGCTTTCGCATGGTACATAGCAATGTCGGCATGCTTAATTAATTCGTCGATGTTATCCCCATTAGAAGGGTACATAGCGATTCCTATGCTACTGGTAATTCGGAAGTGGTGTTCGCCAATGATAAAATCAGTTGCCATGGTTTTAATAATTCGTTGGGCAATGAGAGCCGCGTCGGACGCTTGCAATAAATGAGGTAATACAATCGTGAACTCGTCGCCCCCTAAACGTGCAATTAAATCGTTTTGCTTTGGGGCTGAATATTCTAAAGCTGAATCCTCCAGTGCTGAATCGGGCTCAATAATACTATCTTCGTCTCTTAAACATAGACTAATTCTTTGGGCGAATTGAATTAATAATTCATCGCCAACATCATGACCCAAGCTATCATTAATAGTTTTGAAATTATCGATGTCCAAAAAGAAAAGAGCCATCTTGTCTTTATGTCTATCCGTTGATGCGATGGTATTGGCTAATAAATAGTGAAACATGCGGCGGTTAGGCAGTCGGGTTAAGCTATCATGGTAAGCAATGTAGCGAATCTTCTCATCATTATTGGATAGAGATTTTACCATGCCATTAAACCCTGAGGTAATGTCATCCAGTTCATCACAAGAGTGTAAGTCTACTTGAGAATTTAATTTTCCATCACCAATGTTTTTGCTGGCTAACGCTAACTTATGCAGAGGCTTAATGACTGAAATACGCAATAATAGTATTAGTGAAAAAATTGTGATGATAATCGATGAAATTGTGATTACTAGAATGTTAGTGGCTAGATCATTCGCTTTGACATGGGCGTAAGACTGGTGAGTGCGGTAGGTGATTGTATAGCCGAACGTTGTTTTATCTTTTATTTGATAGACCCCTCCTTCTGTAGAATCTAATAAGGTTAAATCAATGCTATCCCTTAGTTTGTCAGTTTTAATACGGTCGTGTTTAATTGGTTTTACGTCGATATTTTTTAAATTATTATCACCATGAGTAAATATTACATAGCCATTGGGGTCGGTTAATTCGGCATAGCTATGTTGATCGATTAATAATGATTCGAGCCTTTCTTTTAACCATTCTATGCTGGTAGTAGAGGATAAATAACCCCTTAAAGTTTTGGGAGTATTGGCGTCTTCGGTATTAATATTACGTAATACTATCGGCAAGAAAGAATATAAAGATTTAGTTCCCGTATCTGGATTATCTAAAATGGTATGCAGGGAATTGGCTTTTAAATTTTCTAATAAAGGATACCAGATGCTATCCTCTTCTTCTTCAGTAATATTGTTATAGTCTCGTTTTGACCAGTGAGTATCTTCGTAGCCATCTGGCAAAATATAACGAATTTCTTGATAGAGGGGGAAAGACTCTTGGTAGTTTTTGAATCGAATCAATAATCCCTTTTGATAAAGATTGTAGCGAGAATACTCATCTTCGATGAGCGCGTAGCGCATTACAATACCATCGGTTGCAAGAAGCTGAATATTCGATTCTGCTTTTGAAAATTCAATGTTGATTTTTTGCCGTAAGTTAATGGTATCGGCCGTCATTTTATTAATGAACTTATTTTCTTCACTCTCCAATAAATAGCCATATGCTAGCCAGCCCAGCATGAGCAACGGAATTATTACTAGCGGAACTACAACCAGATTAAACTGGCGTTGTAAGTGCACTTCTATTTCACCAGTTGCTGAAAGTTCTTCGTTAGTTTTTTTAATGAACGTGGGGGGAGGGGTTTATAAAATTCAGATTTTTCAAGTGTTGTTTTACTTGGGAATATTGTTTGGTTCGATAAAAACTCATCGTCCAATAATTCCCTAGCCCCTTTGTTAGGCGATGCGCAATAGACGAAATTAGCGATCTGCGCTGCTACTTTAGGCTGGTTAATAAAATTGATGAATTTCCATGCATTCTCTTTTTGTTTTGACACGGAGGAGACCGTTAAAAAATCTACCCAAATATTACTGCCCTCCGTTGGTAGGATATATTTAATATTATCACTCAGATCTTGTAGCATTAACGCGTCACCACTATACATCATGGCGGCTAGGCTTTTTCCAGAGAGTAGGGCGGAGCTTTTATCTAGAGTGACCCCAATATAGGTATTTACATATTCTGATTGCTCGTGCATACGTTTTAATGCGGCTTTAAATTCTGACTTATTAGCACTATTACTGGAGTAGCCTAATGATTTTAGCGATGCCGCGACGACCTCTCGGGCAGAGTTCATCATATTGATCTTTCCTTTTAACTCTTCTTTGGGCGAGAAAATCTGTTGCCAGCTATGAATAGGATCTTTAAGTAAATCTTTACGGTAAGCAATACCAATGGTTCCCCAAAAATACGGTACGCCATACTCATTGCTTGCAATAAATGCTTCTTTCCAGCGACTGTCGATTAAACTTAAATTTTTAGGCGCTGGAGAAGGGATCGCCTCTAACCAGCCTTGTGTTTGATAGTTATTAATTGCTACACCATTCATCATTATTAGGTCGTAGCCTTTACCATTCGAGCTGGCCATTACTTCATCACGGCCTTCATCAGAGTCGTAATAGACTTCCTTAACTTCTATTCCGGTCTGCTTGCTAAACTCAGTCAATACTTCAGGATCGATATAATCGGCCCAGTTTAACAAGACCAAGGGTTCAGCAAAGGCAGGGTTAGAGATCGCTAAAAGGAGAAGAAACAAGATTCTAAGCATGATTTCGAACCATCTTAAGTCAAGATTGTCAGTTAACAGCTGAACGCTAAGTTAACTATAGCCACTGCTTGTGAAAGGAAGTGAAAAACCACTGACTTATTCAATTTTATGCTGAGGCAAGCTGGAAAGGTGGGTTTTAGCTCTATAAATCGACTTTTTCAGTCTGTTTCATTGATGCTGTCATTATAAGTTAAATATTTTTTTCGCAACGAGTTCAGTTCGCCAGCTGCTAATATCTCATTGAAATATTTTTTGATGTCGTCTATTGAATGTTGAAGTTTGCTTAGCTTTGATATTTGTAACCAAGGGGTTCTAGTGGAAACGACAAAGGGAGCTCCAAACAATTCTTTGTTACTCTTTAGTTTTTGTGCGGCTAATAAAATAGGATCAATGGGGCCGATGATCGCATCGACTCTTTCTGCCATTAACATGTCGATGCCTTGGCGAAAGTCATGGGTGGTAACTTTAATTATTTTGTCATTATGATCGATGGCATCACTGAATTTAGCGCCTCTTAAATATGCAATTTTTTTGCCCTCTAGGTCACTGATTTTTTTAAACTCGATGCCTTTTAAACCAATGACTACATTTTCTAAGCTGGGTAAAGGGGCTATATAGGTGACATAAGGCTCAGATTCTTTGTATTTAAACATGATTGTTAAGTCGGTTTGGCCCGTTTTTAGTTCATGGATGATTCTGGCGTAAGGGTAAATTTGATGATTTATCTTAATGTGACTCTGGCTGAGCAATTGTTTTGTTAATGAGTTAGCAAGATCGTAGTAGATTCCTTGATCACCCTCTTTGGATTCAAATCCGTAGGGTGCTACGTCAATAGTACGAATCTGTAAAGATAGCTGTTCTTGGGCCAAGTTGGATTCAGCTAAGCTACTTGGGCAGTAACATAGGGCTAATAAAAAATAGGCAACTGAACGTAGGTGAAACAGGCTAAACATAGATAGTATTAACGTATTTTGGTAGATAATAATTATTACAGTATAGGCAGGTCTTGTAGAGGAATCCTAATGGATGATGGAATTAGATGAATTTTCGAAAATATTGTTCAGCGCAAGTGTTAGCTTTATCTACACTTAAGAAGACAGTGATTGAATTTGATTGGACTTATTAAGTGTATTCTATGAACCACAGTGATCCTTACGTATTCAGTCGAGGCAGTTTAAAACTGACTTACGACTTGCTCAGAAATATAAACCCATCTCTTGCCTTAGTGGTACGCAATATCACCTCGCTATCACCCTTGCCAAAGCTTGAAGGGGACGTGGCTAATGTTATTACTGATTGCTTTTTGGTTGATATCGATTCGCTTCAGGTGAGGGCTGTCGTTGAGGGATTAGTTAAGCGTAGCCAGCTAAATACGGTTGAAGATGCTGGCACTCGGGTGGTTGCGATGGCATTGATAGAGGATTGGGTAGCATTAGCCAATGAAATGATTGATGAATTAGAGTCAAAAAAGCCAATTCCTTAGCGTGATGAGTTATATCACCAACTTCTAGGTGACATGCCTGTTAATCTTTCTATACTTAATAATATAGCCGCAGCAGTTGGCTGATTAATTCATCCTGGTATCGTTTGAAAAATATGATTGATGAAGATAAAAGCCAAATCGATATTTTAGTAGTCGACGATATAAAGACTAGCTTATTCGTTTTAGTCGATATCTTGCTGCTGGATGGATATCAAGCTCGCCAAGCTTCTAGCGCGGATATAGCTCTGCAATTAATTGCTGCAAGTTCTCCTGATATTATTCTATTAGATGTCAATATGCCGGGAGTTGATGGTTTTCAATTATGTCGGCAACTAAAGAACAACCCTCAGACCGAAGATGTTCCTGTCATATTCATTAGTAGCTTGAATGATAGCGATAATATTGTGCTGGGTTTTGAAGCGGGGGCTGTTGATTTTATTTCTAAGCCTTACAATCCTAAAGAGGTATTGGCGAGAGTTAATACGCATTTAGTGATAAAGCGTATGACGATCTCGCTGAAAGACAAAACCGAACAAGTAAAAGTGTCCCTTGAGCAAACTGCAGGGTTGCAATCTCAGTTATTTGCCAGTGAAAAAATGGCTTCGTTAGGACGAGCTGTTGCAGGCATTGCTCATGAGTTGAATACGCCAATGGGCTTATGTGTCACTGCTACGTCGTATTTAATGGAGAAACACAATCAAGTTAAAAAGTCCTTTAGAGATAATACGTTAACTTCAGCTGGTATGAGTACATTTGTAGATGATGTAGATGAAACTTTAGACGTTATTATGACAAGTATGCAACGCTCTACGGAAATGGTAAATAATTTCAAAATGGTTGCAGTGGATGTTTCGAGTGAAAAGTTAAGATCATTTACTCTGCATGATTATCTATCGAGAGTTATTAACAGTTTAACCCCTGAAATTCGTAAAGCTCGCCATATTGTTGAAGTGGTTGGTGATGATCTGTTAATAGACAGCTATCCAGGAGCCCTTTCGCAAGTCATTACGAATATCATTATGAACGCTATTATTCATGCCTATGATAAAGGTCAAAAAGGACATATCTTAATTCGAACGGTATTGGATGGGTCTAATGTACACATCAATTGCAGTGATGATGGCAAAGGGATGACGACGGAAAGCTTGAAAAAGGTCTTTGAAGCTTATTACACAACTCGAGATGGGGAGGGGGGCAGTGGTTTAGGCACGAGTATTATTCAACAGCTAGTGACTGAAACGTTACAGGGCCAAGTCAGTTGCTCTAGTGAATTAGGCGCAGGCACTATGTTTACCATCACGTTACCCGTACATCTTTCAGCTTAGTCCGTTTTCTCCCCTTTTCTCACTATCAGCTTATTATAGCTCTTCACAATGACTCGGATTGAGTCGCGCTAGCTATCGAGATTTACTCGATGAAATGCTATTCTAGCGCCATTAATCAGTCTCTTTATCTCGTGATAACAATAAAGCTTAGGAATCACTGTGAAAAATATCGTTGTTTATCTTGGCATTGGCCTTATTCGTTTAGTTTCTTTTTTACCATTATCCGCAGCTCATGCCTTAGGCACCGCCATTGGTAAGCTTATGTGGTTTACCGATAATGCACGGGTTGCGAAGATTAATTTACGCCTGTGTTATCCGAACCATAGTGAAGATCAGATTGAGAGATTAGCGCGTGAGAGCTTGATTGCGTTGGGTAAGACGTTTACTGAAATGGGTATGTCGTGGATGTGGCCCATTCCTAAAGTACAAAAGTTGATTACCAGCGTTGAGGGCCTAGAGCATCTGGAAAAAGCTCTCGCGGATAAGAACGGCATAATTCTAATTGCGCCGCACTTGGGTAATTGGGAGGTATTAAATCACTTTTTCCGTCAACACTTATTCATGACGGTGATGTATAAGCCCGCTAAAATCCCAGCCTTGGATAATTTTATCTTCAGTACTCGAAAGCGTGTGGATGTTGGCTTAGTGCCTGCAGATCGCAGTGGTGTGGAGTCTTTATACTCGTTGCTTGATGATAAAGGTGTGGTAGCTGTGCTTCCTGATCAAGAGCCTAGTTTAAAGAGCGGTGTATTTGCTCCCTTTTTTGGTCAACCGGCGTTAACCGGTAAATTGATTGGTGAGCTGGCTAACAACTCCACTGCATTTTTATTGTGTTGTTATGCTAAGCGTTTAGACGATGGTAACTATGCGGTGGTATTAAAGCCTGCTCGTAAAGATATTCGTAATACCGATGAAGTTGCAGCGGCGACGGCTTTAAACGCTAGTATTGAAGAGTGTATTAACGATTGCCCTGAGCAGTATCAGTGGAACTATAAGCGTTTCCGCCGTCAGCCTGAAGGGCATTCGAATTTCTATAAATAACGAACATTAAACTTTCAGTTATATATATTTATCAGCGCTTTTAGGCGCTGTTTTTTTGATTGCTGTTTCGACTGTCGCTTTGATTGTTGTTGCAAATATAGGTTCTATTATGTCTTTTTCTTCATTAAATTTAGATAGCCGATTATTAGCAGGCTGGACCGCTGCAGGTTATGAAAACCCGACTCCGATTCAAGCGGCAGCGATTCCTGCAATTTTGGCAGGGAAAGATGTTATGGCAGGAGCGCAAACGGGCACGGGTAAAACAGCTGCCTTTGCTTTGCCCATATTGCACCGTTTATTAGCGATACGTGAACAGAACCCATTAGCGTCGGATGAGGTGCAGCCGTTGCGCGCTTTGGTGTTAGTACCCACTCGTGAATTGGCTCAGCAAGTCTATAAGAGCTTTGTTAAATACGGTGATGATACTGGCTTAACCAGTGCCATTGCTTATGGTGGTGTGAGTATTAACTCACAAGTGAATGCGTTAGCCGAAGGCGTTGATGTTCTCGTGGCAACACCGGGGCGTTTATTAGACTTGATGCATAAAGAGGCTGTGAGCTTATCGAAACTACAGTTTTTGGTATTTGATGAAGCCGACCGCATGTTGGATATGGGCTTTATTATCGATATAAAGCGTATCTTAAAGCACGTCCCGAACGCTCGCCAGACCATGTTGTTCTCAGCTACGTTCAATGAAGAAATTTTTTCCTTAAGTAAAAACATTCTTAAAGCCCCTGAGCTTATCGAAGTGGATGCGCGTAATACCACTGCAGATAAAGTCGAGCAGATGGTCTATGTGGTTGATGAAGATAAGAAGCGTGAGCTAACGTCGTTCATGATCGGTTCGAAAAACTGGCAGCAAGTTTTGATCTTTGTGCGCACGAAACAAGGTGCTGACGCGCTCGCGAAAGAGATGTGTAAAGACGGCATTAAAACCCAATCGATTCATGGGGATAAATCTCAAGGGGCTCGTGAGCGTGCTTTAGAAGAATTTAAAGCAGGTAAGGTTCGTGCTTTAGTAGCAACCGATGTCGCCGCGCGCGGGTTAGACATCCAGCAACTACAGTATGTGATCAATTACGAGCTGCCTTATATTGCTGAGGACTATATTCACCGCATTGGTCGTACGGGTCGTGCGGGGTCAGAAGGTTTAGCCGTTTCATTGATGAGTATGGGTGAAGAATATCTATTAGAAGAAATTGAAGTCGTATTGGATGGTCGTGTTCCGCAATCTTGGTATCCAGGATACGAGCCTGATTTAACCAAGCCGGTACCGAAGCATAAAAAGAATTCTCGCAGTGCACAGAAAGGTCGTCAAAAAGACCGTGCTTATGGCATTAATACTGGTAATAAATCCAGTGCCAACAAAGGCGCCAATAATCGCTCAGGTGGGCGTAACAATCGCCGCTGATCATTTTTTGATTGCTCAGTACAAATGGCTGCGTATACTGCGCGGATTCTGTCTTATTACTTTTTTGTTTATATTTGGTATTTAATGTCTACTGCTTTTTCTCGTCGTTTTCAGCTGGTTGTTGATCAATTAGCGAAAGGTAATAAAAAACACTTTGCCGAACTCACCGGTAAGTCCTCTTCGCATATCTATAAAATCTGCCGTGGTATGAGCCGACCCTCTATGGCGTATTTGCAAGAACTCTATGCAGAATACAAGGTTGATTTAACCTGGTTATTAACCGGAGAGCAAAGTGAAGGCTCTCAAGTTGCCGGCACACCTAATAAGGGTGACTTGGTATTTGCCCCAATGTTTGATGTGCAGGCTTCTGCTGGTATGGGCAGTGAGGTCGTTGCAGAAGACGTTGAAGATTATTTTGCCTTTAATAAATCCTTTTTATCGCGTCAGCTTAATGTTTCTAGTGAGCAACTTGTGTTCGTAACCATTAGTGGCGATAGCATGTTGCCGACTCTGCACGATGCGGATCGTGTGCTGGTGGATATGTCGCAAAAAACGGTGAATAACGAAGGTTTGTATTTATTGCAAAGTGAGGATGGCTTAATGGCGAAACGCTTAAGTGATAATAAAGGTGATTTATTGGTTGTGAGCGATAACTGTGAATACGAAAACTGGACGATAGCAGCCTCTGCTAGAGAAGCTAATCCTATCGCCGGCAAAATAGTTTGGTGTGCTCGGGCTACCTAGAATTATCTGAAAGATTAAGGCTTTGTATTCCTTACAGTATTAGACTTGGAATTTTTGCATCTGGCCATCTAGCTCGATGCTATGTTCACCGACTTCATTCGCGATACTCGACATATTCTGTGATTTTGAGAGTAAGTCTGAGGATGCATCATCAACGGCTAAAATGTTTTGGGCAATTTCGTTAGCCGCACCTGCCTGTTGAACACCTGCAGTAGCAACTTGTTCGATTAAGCTGCTCACATCGTTAATGGAGTTCTCTATGTCAGCCAATACTTCCCCTGTTTTGGTCGCTTCTTCTTCACTTTCTATTGCTCGTTCACAAGATGTTGCCATGGCTGCCACTGCGTTCTCGGCGACTTGCTGCAAGCTAGCAATCGTTTTTTCAATTTCATCTGTAGAGTCTTGAGTTCGAGTTGCCAAAGTACGAACTTCATCTGCGACGACAGCAAAACCTCGACCTTGCTCGCCAGCGCGTGCGGCTTCAATGGCCGCATTTAATGCCAAGAGATTGGTTTGTTCTGCAATGGCCTTAATGACATCGATAACGGTGCTGATGGAGGCTGCTTGCTTCGCTAATTGTTCAATTTCTTCTCCCGCGCTTCTGACGTTAGTGGCTAACGTTCGAATAACCTGTGCGGATGAATGAGAGTGTTTGGAGCCTAAGGAGGCCTGTTGCTGTGATTCATGCATCTTATGAGATGCACTTTCACAATGTGAGGATACTTCTTGGGCGGTAGCTGCAAGTTCGGTCGCGGCGGTAGAAATAATGGCAACTCTATTCTTTTGCTCCTCTCCTAAAGTATTAACCTCGCGAGATACCGTTAGTAGTATATTCGATGACTCTGATAGGGTACCGGAATGACTACGTACTTTAGAAACAATACTTCTTAATTGAGAATATGAGTTTTTTAAAGCGTTAATAGTGCTGCCTAATTCATCTTTACTTTTTGAAAAATATTCTTGATTTAATGTACCCGCTTCTAAATCAGCCGCCATGCGTTGTGTCATACCTACATTTTGGGCAACCGTAATACGAAGGCACATGAATAAATAACAGGCGACTAGAAAGAGTAATGCAAATGTGCCTAGAGAAAGAATCATAGAATTCGTCATTTTAGCTTTATCTTTTGCAAGCGTATCTTGATAAATAGTATTCAGCGCTTTATGCAAGTTAGTCACTTGCATAATTGTTTCAGTGCCCATAGAGAAATAGTCACTGCCAGAAATGGTGGGCGAGTCCGGGTCCAATAATTGATTCTTGGTTATTTGTTGGTACTTTTTTATGCTTTCTTTGGCTTGTTGGAATTCTCTTGGCACAAAGTTAGGCGATAGTTTATTAAGAATATCGAACTCTAATTCAATCATACCCATGTCATTTCTGATGGTGCTACTTAAAGTGCTAGCCGAGACAAAAGAGCTTGCATCAAAACTGCCTTTCGTTGCGACTCCTGCACCAATCCCCCGCAATTGGCCTAGGTTTTCTTGAATTTTAGGCATACTAAATACGGTTATGTTCATCAGTTCATAAGTTGATAAATTAAGATCTAGGGAGAGTCCAGATTGAATGGCTATATGGTTAATTAGTATGCCCACTTGCGCAATCCAGTCGGTATGGCGTTTAAAGCTATCATTAGCGGGCTGGGATTGAATCTTTTGAAACAGTAGGCCATTCCAATCTCGTTGTAACTTTCCTAGACTCTGTCTACTTTCTTGAGAATACAGTTCATTACTTAAACCAATCTTTGCCTGATTCATAGCGGTAGTCATGTTGATCTCTAAAGAATTGATTTTGGATGCAATTCCTTTATTTCCTGAAAACCATTGAGCAGAGCTACCGCGGTGCTTTGCTGCTAAAACGCGTAAAGGCTTTAACGTATTAACTGACTCGATTCCCGATATTTTATTCGCGATAAGAGTCACTTTATGGTTGTTTTCTTGGTAAATTACGACAGATGCGTACAAGATCGGTAATAGTATTGTTAATATTATTACCTGAAATTTACGAGTGAAAGAGAGATTGTTTAAAAAGTTAATGCCTAATGTATACACAATGAGTAGCCTATAATTTACTAATTACTTCAGTATAGACGTTATATTTAATTGTGAGCTACTTCCCGTTAACAAGCACCTCGTTAAGTAAGTACCACTAATCGCTTGAGGAATTTATTGAACGAAAATCCTGCGGATTTTGATAGGGGTTTGATTAGATCTTCATTGATCAGTGACTGGTTAATATTTACTTTTCCGGCGAATACAACCCAATTACCACCCCCAGTATCACACATGTAAATCTGATCGAAATTATGATGTAACGCATGGGCGAGGTGATCTTCCATTTTATGCTCTAGCCAATAGTTAAGTACTAGCCAGCCCCCTTGATTTAGTCGACTCTGGGCATTCGCAATAAACTGGGTTGAAAGTTGTTGCTGATCAATGCCATCAGCGAGGTACATGTCGGCAACGATAACGTCCGTTTTTACTTCGCTATTTTGTAAATAATCAAATCCGTCCCCTATGTGCAATTTTATGTTGGGATGTTTTGGCAGCTGAAAATATTTTTGCGCAAGGCGTGCAACGTCGCGGCGTAACTCAACACCGATAAGGTGGCAGTCAGGCACTAAATGGTGAAAAGTGGTTAATAAGGTACCCCCGCCAATGCCAATCACGGTTATGTGTTTAGGCTCAACTAATAAAAGTGAGAGCAGGATCGCTCGAGTATATTCATGTTGTAACAAGTACGGCTGATTAATTAATTGGCAGCTTTGTTCGTCATCAGTGCCGAATGCTAAATAGCGTTTATAGCCATCATCTAAAACTTGAATAGGGCCATATTCATCGTAGCTCCTGTGTATCTCGCGGGCCGCATTATTCATTGTGATTGTTTAGCCATGTAATTCTTCTGGAAAGTCTCTATTCCCATCGCTTGTATTTGTAGATTAATCATTTTTTGAAAAGCCCCTAGAATAGGCGTGTAATTTTGGGAGCTGTGCAAATCATTTAAAACATGGATGGCTGCTTCAATTGTCGATAGGCCATCGTCTCTTGGCGACTTTCTAATTTTATATTCACTGGTATTAGAAGGTTCTATCGAAATGCAGGCAATTTCATTTAACCATGGATTTAGATGCATGAGGCGGGCAACTTTTCGCCAAGTTCCATCCAATAAAATTAAGTATTTGAAATGTCGTTGTTGAGCTTGTTGTGCACTTAAACTTTGCTCGCTAGGGAATACAAGCAGTGTATTTTCTTGCCAGTTTTCACCCAATAGTTCGTAGGGGTCAAAAATCTCACCAACCACTAAGCGTGCTCCTATTATCGATTTAGATAAAATGGGGGCTGAGGATAACGCATGCTTGGCTTCTTTTGGGTCCTGCAAAATTACAAGTTGGTAGTCGCAGCTGAGTTGTATTATTTCAGAGCACAAACAGGTTTTTACTGGTCGCTCACAATCAGGGCAGATTGATCTTTTAGACATGATTTAGGAGGTGATGTTGATGATGAGGGCTAGATGATAACGGATAATGCTTGGAAAAGAAAAAAGACCATTAGCCAAACAGCTAATGGTACATCAAGACGATGTTAATATGGCCGTCCTTGGCTCGATCACATGTCTTTAATATACGGGCTTGAGCGCAAAGATGGGTATGATCTAGGTAAAACTATGTCAGCTTGCTAAAACCTGACATAGACGCATTTTTAACGGCTCTTAATCGATAAATACTAAGCTTAACCAAGGCACATAAGTAATCAGTAGCACGGTTGCTAATAGAATGAAAAAGAAAGGAATCGTTGCGCGATACAGTTCCGTTACGGGACGCTGAAAACGGAAGCTAGCAATGAATAAGTTCATGCCCACGGGAGGCGTGAAATACCCTAGCTGCATATTGGCTAAAAATAGTATCCCTAGGTGAACAGGGTGAATGCCGAACTCGATCGCAATCGGCAGGATGATAGGCACCATGATAACGATGGCAGAGAAGATATCGAGCATCATGCCGAGTACCAGTAAGAATAGGAACAATAATAATAAGAACGTCAGCTGGCTATCAATGTGCTCACTGATGAAATCAAAGATGGACGTTGGGATTTCAGCGTCGATCATATAATTCGTGGATGCTAACGAGACGGCCAAAATCACCATGATGGCTCCCACAAGCTTCATCGAGTCACGCATTACTATCGGCAACTTGCGTAAGCTAATTTCTTGGCGAATGACAACCGAAACTAATAGCACGTAAAAGGCAGTAATGGCTGCGGCTTCAGATACAGCAATAAAGCCGCCATAAATCCCACCTAATACGATGAAAGGTAATGGCGCTTCCCAGGCTGTATCTTTAATGGCTGCCCAGGCTTCTTTAGGATCAAACTTTGTTTTGTTCAGTAAGGCTGCTGGATCTCTTGGCTGAATCGCGCTGTAAATCGAAAGCGCTACCAGCATTAAGGTGCCTGGTATAATTCCGGCTAAAAACAGATCATCGATGCTGACTGGAATATCCAGCGCTAATTGTTGCGCAACAACGCCATAAAGAATTAAGGGTAATGAAGGTGCAAATAATAAACCTAAGCTGCCAGAGGTGGTGATAAGACCGAGATTAAAGTTGGTGCTATAGCCTGCTTTTTTCAGCGCTGGATAGAGAAGAGCGCCGAGAGCTACAATGGTCACACCTGAAGCGCCAGTAAAGGCAGTGAACAATGCACAAGCAATCAATGCGACAATTGCAAGGCCACCAGGCATCCATCCCAGTAAGGCATCAGTAATGCGTACTAAACGTTGCGGTGCTTTACTCTCGCCTAGCAGATAGCCAGCAAAGGTAAAGAGCGGTATCGCTGTTAATACTGGCATTTCAGTCAAACGGTAAATTTCAATCGCAACGACTTGTAGATTTACATCTTGCTGAAAGAATCCCCATAGGGCGCTGGCTGCAATAACGGCAAACAGGGGCGCGCCCATTAAGGCTAGTAATAAAAATAATCCTGAAACTAAAATGGCCATTATTTTGAATCTCCTGCTAGGGCAGGGTTAGGCTGATAATTTTTAATACGAACAAAACCTAAGGTATGCAAAAAGAAGCGAACAGCCATTAAAGAAAACGTAAACGGAATAATTAGCTGTAATGGCCAAGCAGGTACTTGAGCAAATGCAATGTCGTTGTATTCAATGGAAGTTTGAATGAACTCAATGCTGTAATAGGCAACGATGGTACAAACAATCGCGGCAAAAAGGCTGCCGCTAATACCACATATTTTCTTACCTAAAGGCCCGACAAAGCGACTAATAACGTCGATGGCAACATGCTCTTGGCTACGACTGGCGAGTAGTGCCCCTAGTAGTCCTAACCATAAAACCAATATCTGTAATACCGGAGGAATCCAGATCAGGCTGCCGCCAGTGATTAAACGCATGGCGATGTCTGTAATGGCAAGCATTAGCATGGTGAATAGCACTGCTGCTAATAGGAAGTCTTCTAAATGGTGCAGCCAGCGCACTGTGCGCTTGATTGTTGTATTAGGCATTGAATTGATCACGGAAATTAATTGGGTTGTATGACCGAGCAGTTAGTTAGCTGTTTGCTGTTGGCTACTACGATAGTCTTTTAGGGCTTGCTGTAATTGTTGATAAGTATCCGCTGGATATGCTTTAAGAGCTTTTAAATTCTCTAATGCTTGCTTGGCGATGTTACGCCACTCGCTACCGGATGGTTTATCGAAAATAACGCCATTTTTTTGTAAGGCGTCACGAGCGCTAATATTACCAGCTTCATTGATGTTATCTAAGCGCTTGAATGCTGCAGCAACGGCTTGCTTCACAATCACTTGGTCATCCGCTTTGATTTTCTTAAACGCTTTTTGATCAACGACAAGCATGCCCATGATCATTAACAATGGTTCGTCTGATAGGTGGCTTACTTTTGTATGCCACTGCAAGGCGATAGAGCCGGATGGGTTGATGGTTACGGTGTCTAATAATCCTGTTTGCAATCCGGTGTAAACGTTTGAGATAGGGGACGCAATAGGATTAATACCGGCGACTGTGAAAATTTCGTTACCGATTAAATCACCTTCAGGAACCCAAACTTTTTGACCTTTAATGTCAGCTGCTGTGGTTAGCGCTTTGTTAGACATTAGGTAGGCAAATCCACCTTCAGATAAGCCCAGTAGCTGAAAGCCATTATCAGCCAAGCCTTGAGAGATAATAGGGTCAAATGTGGTTCTAATGTGGCGAACTTCATCTATATTTTTAAACGTGAACGGTAGGCTATAAAGCTGAACACCGTTGTAGATATGCGCTAAAGCACCCGCTGAAATGGCACCGCCGTGAAGCTGGCCAGAGCGCATTTTACGCAATACCGTCTTATCGCTGCCCATCACACCGCCTGGATAAAATTTTATTTTTACTCGGCCGTCAGTTTGTTGCTTTACTTCTTTTGCAGCGGCTTTCATTTCTTTCATCCAGCTACTGCCGTTAGGGACAACTGTCGCAATCTTTAAGGTAGCGGATAGAGCTTGGCTGCTAGAGAGCGCCATTAAGCCCGTTAAAAATACAGATTTTAATAATTTCATAATGATTGACTCAAAGTAACTTCAGTATTATTCAAAATATTCAGCAGAATCTGCTAATAATTCTGCGGCTTGCTGTTTCGCTAGTGAATTGATCAGTGTTAGCCCTTCTACTTTCGCATCGGCGGCCAGTACTTCTTTTAATAAGCGGTCGTGCAGTTCTTGTTCAAATAATAAGCGAGCATATTGTTGGGCGTACAATACTTTGGCCATTAGATGGCGTCCATTTGAAGCTCGAATAGCATTTTCAAAGTGAAGTTTAGCGAGATCTGGGCGACCTCCTAGCGATGGAGGAAGCTGTGATTCTAGAACGCCCATGTAGACTTGGGCTGTGCCGTTATCATAATCAGTATCGTAACTGAGTACCCATTTGAACAGCATTTTTACTTTTGGAAGTTGTGCGACGGCATTCCAGTCGCTGCTATTGGCCTGAATCCAGCTTGCCCATGATGAGGCATAAGTATAAATAAGAGACAGTTCGTCTTCATCAAGATCTTCTAACTCATACTGAATGTCTTCTAGTTTTTGACCCAGTGCTTCGCATAGATCTTCTTCGCTTTCACATAACGCCCGCTGGGCATAGTCTTTAGCACGATTAGCCATACGTCGTGTTTGCGCTTCGTCATTAGAGAAGATTCCTGCATAGGCGCCATAGAGTTTAGCTGCGGGAATTAAGAATGTTTCATCATCTGGGTAAGTCGCGACTAAGGCATCGAGCATGAGTAAATAAGCTGGGGCAGCGGTGCGAACTAATTCTGGGTCTTCCTGATTCATCATAGAGCGAGAAAGATTGGTCGGTAAGTTACCGATGGAGCAGGCTTGTATGCTAAAAAAAGCCATAATAATCAATAATCTGAGCATGGGAAATCTAAGCTTAAAAAAATGTGGTGCGAATTATACCCTGATTATGGCTATATTTTAACTAAACTATTTTGCAACAGAGCTTCCCATTGTTTTGATGCTTTGAGGTATGTGTATTTCTAATTAAAGAAGGGCTGCAGCACCTGTTATCACATAGGTGCTGGCGGCTCTGAAGTACAACGCTAATTGAGTTGGGCGAGTTGATCCAATGGAATTGCCTCTAACAGCTCACCACCCATAGCTAGATCAATCCCAATACTGCGTAAAATATCTAAGGTATCTTGGTCATTTACTTGATCAGCAATGGTCTTTTTCGCCATGAAGTGAGCAATCTCATGGATCGATTTTACCATGGCGTAATCTGCGGAACTGGTGACGAGCTCTTTAATAAATGTATGGTCAATTTTGACGTAATTCACCGGCAGTTGCTTTAAATACTCAAAGGACGATTGCCCAGTACCAAAATCAGAAAGGGTGAATTCACAGCCTAGGCTACGCATTTCGTGCATGAAGTCAGCAGCATCTTCAATATTTTGAATGGCTGAGGTCTCGTTGAGTTCAAAGCAGAATTTATCCACAGGAATGTCGTGTTCGCGAGCTTGTTCAAAAATAAAGGATAACAACGAGTCATCGTTCATTGAGTAACCAGACAGCTTCAGCATGAAGCGATCGATATTCGCGACTTCGTCAGGATGAACACTCATCCACTTTATTAGTTGCTCTAAAGTCCAGCGGTCGACTAGGTACATGCGAGTATAGTTTTCTGCCGCTTGTAAATATTCTAATGGCGGAACTAGGGTGCCGTTCTCATCTTCGATGCTGATGATAACTTCATACTGTCGCAGTTTTTTTTCTGCGTCTTGAATCGCGGTGACAGGTAGGCATAGAAGGTGAAGTTTATCGGATTCTAATGCTTGATTTAGCTTATTGGCCCATGACATAAATTCATCACGTTTAATGCGAGCATTATCATCTTCGATGTAGCGATAAACTCGACTGCCGCCTTTATCTTTAGCCGATAGACAAGCCGATTCTGCGAATTCAACCAGATCGATTTCATCACTGACTTGGTAGTTTAGTTCAGAAACCCCCATGCTGATATGGATTCGAAATTTGTGGCTACCGCTGATTATTTCCATTGTCTCAAGGGATTTTTTTAGGTCTCGAGCTTGGGCTTCGCCACGAGTGAGGTCTGAATGCTGAAACAGAATTGCAAATTCATTACTGCCCATGCGGGCACAGTCACTTTTCGTTGTGCTGGTCTTCATGAGTACATTGGCAAGGGCTTTCAAGCACTCATCGCCGCCTTCAACGCCATAATCACTATTGATTAACTTAAATTGATCGATATCGATCATGCATAAAGTATGGGTTAGGTTCGAACGACGAGACTTAGCGGCTTCTTCTTTCAAGTGACGCATGAAGTGCTGGCGTGTATTAATTTGGGTCAGTGCATCCGTATTAGCCTGAGCAGATAGGTCACTGTAAATTTGTTTTACAAGGGCATCCAAGCTCTGATCAACCGCTGATTCTTCTTGTTCGTAAAGACGTTTCACCGAGCCATCATCTAAAGCAGTCGCAAGTTCTTCCAAAGTAAAGTCGACAACCTTCATTCCGCTATGGTTTACGCAGGCAAACTTAGAGCCATCTTCAGCAATCCAAACGACAGAAACATTTTTATCGGTTTCAACCATCAACAGCCAATCACCGACTTGCAAATTGAGAGCACGACGTACGCCTTTACCTTCGAGGGCTTGCTTTTCTTCTTCCGGTTCTTCAGGAACTTCTATTACTTGTTCAACTTCTCCGCTTTCAAGATGTTGTTCGGCTACCAATTTTATTTCGTCATGCCAATGGTTATGTTCAGGGCGAGATCCATTAAGCTGATCCAGCTCGCGGTGCATTAATGTGATAAGAGGCTGAAAACGCTCTAGCAGTTCTACACGGCCCGCATTCTTGGGGCTAAATAGAGATAATACTTGTCGATAGAGTTTTACAGCACCTCGAAAGCGTTTACTTTCTACCGTCTCGCGCAAATAAATCAGAGTTAATAAAGGTTTCCAGCCTTGCTCTAACCAGTCGATTACGATTGCGGGAAGCGTTTTTCCAGAGGTGTCTTTTTTAATTAAGCGTGAAATTTTTTCTCGTGCTTGATCAACTCGGTGTTCACCTTCGGCAGCCTGAGCAACACGATCGGAATTCATTTTTGCCCGACGTTCTGCTTCGGCGAGCATGATATCAACCCCAGACTGCAAAGTTTCAAACTGAGATTCCAACTGCTCGGTGCTGGCATTACTATCAATGTCGTGCAACATGGTTTTCAGTTTGTCACTGATCCTATCTTGACCTGTTGTGGTCATACGTCCTAATTTGGATAAAGAATTTAAAGCCACCCTTCCTGGGTGCTGTGGGTTGAACATCATGCTGGGGTCATTCAGCATCATCATTGATAAAGGCTGTTCTAATTCGGCAATAAAGGGTTTGATAAAGTCTGAAATCTGTTCGCTTTCTACCAAGTTTTGGGTAACGTGCTCAAGAGTATCGATAGCTTCTCTATTCACGGCTGGCAAGCCAATTTCTTTGCTTGCTAATGCCTGTTCTAAGTCTTGGCGTACTCGACCGGGTTGGGTATCTGATTGCTGCCAGAGTTGCTGTAATGCTGACTGTACTTGATTATGGTCAGCGATAGGAATATTTGGCTGAGCCAGTTCAGCTTCTACACTTGCGCTTGTAATACCACTTTCAATGCGTTGATAGCGTAAAGATAATAGGCTTTGAATGTTGCTATAAGCTTGCTGCGCTTCGGCTTGATGCTGTCGAAAAGATTGCATTGAACCCGCGTTTACAGGGGCGGTATACCCTGAATTTTGGATTGAGTTGTTATTCGCATAAGCAGCTGGAGCTTGTTGCCCTTGAGATTGCCAGCCATTCGAGGGCTGTTGCTGAATGTTCTGTTGCTGCCCGTTTTGCTGATGAAAGTTTTGTTGCTCATTATTTGAGGCTGGCAAGATTTGAGGTTCTTGCTCTTGTAGATCCTCACTCTCAGAAATGTTGGGTGCCGCTGGAGCGTGGGCAGCAACTGGACGCTGTCGATTACGAAAGGCTAAAGGAATATCTATCTGCTTAATAAGCCATTGATAAACCGCTTGTAGTTGATGGGCTGCAATCTGTTCGAAGATATCGAAAGCAACTTGGCGAGTATCTTTCTCAATGGGTAAGGGCTCAATGGCTTCTCTAAAAGCTTCAGTAATAACATTAGCGCCTAAAGGGTTGAAGCAGTTTTCAGGACGAGCTTCAGAGATCAAGTCTAATAATTGGCGTACTTCAAAAGATGCATGACTCAAGCGTGACTGTATGTGGGTACTGGTCACTTTGGCTAATAACCAGTCTTCGAAGTCTTCTTGTTGCACCAAGGATAAGCTTTGTCCTTGGCTATCTTTTTGTGTGTCTTTTTTACTTGAAATTCGGGGTTGACCTTCCATCCAGCATTTCAATTGTTCAGCCATAGCGCTTAAAAAAACAGTCTGAATTTTAGAGCCTTGTTCATTGACGTATTTTTCTGCGCTGAATAGAGTTTGTTGTTCTGTATTATTATGAGCCTTATTTGCTTGACTAAAAAGCGCATCTAAAAATTCGGAATGCCATTGTTTAATGATGCCTTGGCTGCTTTCTTTTACGCGTTGTTGAAACAGTTTTTTGTAACGACTACGTTTTTCGTCTGATAAGGCTCCATGATTACGATTCGCTTGATTAATGCTTTGTAATTTTAGAAATAAATCATTATTAGGTTTGTGGAGTTTGAAGCCAGCACTACTGCCTTCTTGATAAAGGCATTCTACTGTAATGTTGAGTGGAGCATCTTCTAGGGTTAAATAAAGTTGTAAAATGTCTTTATTATTTAGCTGAACGTCTTCTTCTTCAGGCCAGTAAACTCTGAGACCTTCTTGAGAGAAATCGGCGACATGACAAGCATAGCTTGAGCCATCGTTTGCAACTAATTTTGCTTCTACGTGGCTTTCAAACCTAGTGTGTTCGCGTTTATCCATTCTTCTAGATCCAGAGTAATCAATTCAGAGTCATCAATATAGAGTTTACATATATTGAGTATAAGCATTAATCCATAAGCTGCTTAGGTGAGAGGCTAAGTTAATTGCATTTACTTGCCTTATTCCATATAAATATAAGGAATAAATCATTGTGACACATATCAAAAGATTAATTTGCAAAATATCATTACTGTGGTTTGAAGCTATGACTTCTTAAACGAAGCTTGCTATGCTGGCTAAATAACCCATTAGTTATATAGGTACGTTATGGAAATGCAAATAAAGACACGTGATGAATTATTAACGGCAGCACGGGCTGAAATTACTATCGTCGAGGCTGATCGAGCCGAATTATTAATCACTCAGCAAGCACTGGTTTTAGACGTACGCGAACCCGCTGAATTTCAATTAGGGCATTTGCCTAACGCGGTCAATATCCCTCGTGGTGTATTGGAGTTTAAGGTTGGCAATCATCCCGATCTTAACGATAGCCAGCGCAGTATTTTACTTTATTGCAAAAATGGTGGGCGCAGTACTCTTGCTGCCTTTACGTTAAAGCAGATGGGCTTCACTGGCGTTGAAATGCTTAAGGGTGGCTTTGATGATTGGAGTGGCCATGTGCATACGGTTGAAGTGGATCCGAGTATCTATTAGCCTCTCCTTTTAAATTTCTAACTGATAAGTTATTAACATAAATGAATGCAAATCTACCCAGCTTATTTGGCCTAAGTGGTGTTAGCCGTAGCGAACGTCCACTGGCAGTTAAAGTGGGGCGTTGGTTTGAATGGCCAATGATTCTATTGGCCTTCTGGATTATTCTGGAATGGTACATTGAAGCTCAGTCCCTGACGCCATTGGTATTAACTTTATTTACGGATTGGTTCATATGGGGCTTCTTTGTTATTGAGACTTTAATTCTGGTAACGTTGGTCGAACATAAAAGCCGTTTTTTGCGGGGCAATTGGGGCAGCCTTGTCATTGTGTTTGCTGGATTCCCTCTGTTATGGGATGTATTTCCTCATGCCGGTGGTTTGCGTGCACTTAGGCTGTTAGTGCTCTTTTCTTTATTATTTAATATGTCGGCGGCAGCGCGTAAAATTCTTGGGCGTAACCATTTGGGCACAACCTTAATGGTTAGTTTCATCATTGTGATATTGGCGGGTACGATGATGTCTGTGATTGATCCTAATATAGAGACCCCGATGGATGGTATCTGGTGGGCTTGGGTTACGATTACAACCGTGGGCTATGGTGACATCGTACCGGGCAGTACAGCAGGCAGGCTTTTTGGGGCGCTGTTGATTCTTTTAGGTATTGCTCTGTTTTCAATGCTAACAGCTAGTTTCTCTGCTTTCTTTCTGGCTCAAAGTGAAGAAAAAATCTCTCGGCAAGAGCTTGAAAATAATCACCAGGTTGTACTATTACAGCTTCAAGTTGAAGCACTTGAAGCGAAAATTGATCGATTATTAGAGCAGAACTCAAATTCCTCTGGCTGAAACTACCTTATAGGTTCGATTGAGCTAAAGTGTTAGTAGAAAGGAGAAAGTTATGGCTATTATCAATCATACTAGTAATTATTATGAGCAAGTTGTATCAGATGAAATTCGACGCCAATTAGCCTCCAGGGTTAATGAACCCGAGATGGATTTTATGGCTGATGTTGCTTGTGTCGCTCTTAACCGATTGCCCCCAAAATATTATCGCTATGAAGTCGATATGGCATTTTATATGTCGCCGAATGAACTATATGAGGTCAAAGAACGGGTAACTAACGTCGTTAGTGAGGCCATTGCGTTCGTAGAAAATCACACTCGGCCTGATTAAAGAGGCCAACTTATTTCTTGTAGAGTGTTTAGAAAGCGTAAAGAGCTCTTGCAATAATCGAGAATCCTTATTTAATGCAGCAAAGGAATAAAAGGAAGTATTGAATGAAGATTCTTTTAGTCGATGATGATCAAGAATTGTGTGAATTACTTGCACGCTATTTTCAGCGTGAAGATATTGAGGTTGATCAAGCCCATACTGGCCCTGAAGGACTTAAACAAGGCCTAGCTGAAACGTATGATGCGATGATTTTAGATATCATGTTGCCTGGTATGAATGGCTTAGAAGTCTTGACAGAATTACGTAAAACCAGTCAGTTACCTGTCGTTATGTTAACCGCGAAAGGTGATGAAATGGACAGAATTGTTGGCTTGGAAATTGGTGCTGATGATTATCTTCCTAAGCCCTGTAATCCTAGAGAGCTGATCGCTCGCTTAAGAGCTGTATTACGTCGAAGCCAAGTTGAGGCTCAGGTTAAAACCGCTGATGTCATTCGTATTGATGAGCTAGAAATTGATCATAGTCAGCATCATGTTTTGAAAAATGATGAGCCATTAGAGCTGACAGTAACAGAATATAATATTTTGAATACGTTGGTATCTCACCTAGGTAAAGTGGTTGAGAAAAACCAATTGGCAGAAGAAGCGATGTCTCGTTCGTTGACCCTATTTGATCGCAGTTTAGATATGCATCTAAGTAATCTGCGGAAAAAATTGGGAGCACATGACGATGGTAAAGCGCGTATTAAAACAATTCGTGGTGTTGGTTACATGTATGTAGCGGCAGGGGCTTAATTATTTTCGAGCTCATTTTAGTAACCTTTATAAAGTTGTCTACATAGTGCGTGGTTTGTTCTGGAAAATTTATCTTGCTTTCGTTCTAACAAGTGTTCTTGCAACGCTTGTCACTCTTGCTTACGCCGTATTCTATCGTCAGTTATCAAATGAAACGAATAATTTAATTGCACCGACTGATGGTTACATTTCATCCGCTCAGCTTATGCTGCAGCGAGGTGGGGAGCCATTATTGATTGAGTGGCTATTTACCTTTGAGCAGCATCCAAATGTTAATACTTATGTTTTTGACCAGCAAGGCAGTAGTATTTCTGGAGGAGAGGTTCCGACTTCAGTTTCTGATTATGCTTTTTCAGCCAGTGAATTCCACGTTAAAGTTCAGCCATTAAATCGCAGTGAAATTTTAGTTAAAGCGCCATTAACCTCTGATAAAGGTGGGGTTTATTTATTAGTCGTTGAATTTCTTCATCCTTTTGCCGTATTAGATGTTAAAAGCTATATCGCCCTTGGTTTAACAGTTGCTATCACTTTCTTTGCGGGAATTGGTTTTCTTCTCTCTGGGTATTTATCTCGGCCTATGCGTAGGCTGCAAAAAACAGTGAAAGCAATTGCTGGAGGAGATCTTAGTGCTCGTTCAGGTTATCGCTTACGTCGGCGTAGGGATGAAATAGGAGATCTCAGTCGTGAGTTTGATGTCATGGCCGATAGGGTGCAAACCTTACTTGCTGATCAAAAGGGTCTGTTGAGAGATATTTCCCATGAATTGCGCTCTCCGCTTGCACGCTTACAAATAGCGACTGAATTAGCGCGTCTAGATGCGAATGATGAAGTTTTTGAATACCTAGATCGTATTGATTTAGAGACGAGTCGTATTAATGATTTAATCGCGGACATTTTATTACTCGCGAAACTTGAGGTTGAACGACACCCAGAGCAGTGGGAATCAACTGACTTGGTGAAAATTATTGAGCAAATTGTTCACGATGCGCACTTTGAGCAACAAGCTCAAGTGATTCAATTAAACACCCCCAAAAAAGCCTGTGTCGTGAAGGCTGAAGAGAAATTGTTAAGTTCAGCGTTCGAAAATTTAATCCGTAATGCTCTATTGCATACCTATGATCATACGAAGGTAGAAATAACGATTAAAGAGGTTGATAGTGATTTTGTTATTATTGTTCGAGATCATGGCCCTGGCGTTTCTGAAGAGCATATCCCTCACCTTACTCAGCCTTTTTATCGTGCTGAGCATTCAAGAGCGCGAATAGCTCAAGATATGAAGCAGCAGCAATCGGGTGGCCGAGGGTATGGTTTAGGCATGGCGATCGCGCATCGTGTGATTCGTAGTTTTGATGGTCATATGTCGATACGCAATCATCCTGAGGGTGGTCTAGAAATTAGCTGTTATTTGAATCGTTTTAGTTGATTAATATTTACTCAGCCTTTACGGTTTTATAGCGTGACATTTAAACTAAAGTTAGTACAATTACTCTAAGTTTATGATTTCATGTTAACTATTGTGAATTTATAATGTAAACGTTTGAGTGAATACGATACATGCGAATATTAATGGGGTTGATGGTTGTTATCTGCGTCGCTTCTCCAACGATGGCGGGTAATGTCTTAATACCGGTTACGGACTTGTCTGAGTTTTCTGGTGCTAATAGTGCTAAAAAAATAAAATGGAATAATCAGCGTCCTGAGCAGCAGCGAGCCTTGAATCAATTTTATAGCTCTATTAATCAGCCAGTCACATCTCGTCCTGCTATTGAACGTAAGCATCACGCACAAGAACTACGTAGTATGAGCTCGAAGCAGCGCCAGCAATTGTTTCTAAATTATATTCAGCAGAACCGTTAATTTAGTCACCTTCACTCCCTCCTTTTAGTTTCTAGCCTAAATGTATAATTATCGGTAAAATCACACCATTTCTTACGCACCGAGGCTTTTGTGAAAACAGCAATCACCGAACTTTTAGGCATCGAAATGCCTATACTTCTTCCTGGCATGAGCTGGATTTCAACGCCTGAACTCGTTGCTGCCGTTTCAAATGCGGGTGGCTTAGGGATCTTAGCCAGTGGCCCACTAACACCTGATGAAACACGGTCGGCGATTGCAGAAATTCGCCAGCTCACCGATAAGCCTTTTGGTATTGGTGTGACCTTATTGATGCCAGGATCAGGAGAAAATGCAGATGTTGCCATTGAAGAAAAAGTCCCCGTGATTAATTTTTCTTTGGGTAAAGGCGACAAGTTAATTGAACGTGCTCATGCGTATGGCGCAAAAGTGATTGCGACGGTGGTGACTGAAAAGCATGCGCTTTCGGCCCAAAAAAGTGGTGCAGATGCTTTATTGGTCACGGGGCATGAGGCCGCAGCTCATGGGGGGGAAGTCACATCTTTAGTACTTGTTCCTGCAATCAGTCAAGCTGTGGATATCCCCGTTATCGCAACCGGTGGCTTTGCAGATGGTCGAGGCTTACTTGCTGCTTTCTCTTTAGGAGCCGAGGGGGTTGCGATGGGTTCACGTTTAGCGACAAGTTCAAATAGCCCATTACACCAAAACATGAAAGATGCCGTAGTAAATAAAAGCGAGCAAGAGACCATTTATTCAAATAATTTTGATGGTATCAATGCCCGTGTTATGAGAACACCAGAGGCGATAAAAGCGACCAGAAAGCCGATGAATTTTATTGTCGCCTGTATTGAAGCAATGAAAGCAGCAGCGATGGTTAAGCAGCCCATTTGGAAAATTATGCTAGGCATGCTTGCGCGGATGAATGACGTTAAGCTATTGGCTTATTTTGGCGCGGCAGTCCCTCGTTTGAAAGCGGCGACAGTCGATGGAGATTATAACAAGGGTGTACAATTCATTGGTCAAACCCAAGGATTGATCAAAGATCAGCCGAGTGTTGAGCAGATCTTCGAAGGTATCCGTAAGGATGTACAAATCGTTCACGAAGCCAATGGTCAGCGATTAAGACCTTCTAAATAGTTAGCGCACTAAACTGTTAGAACACTTAACTATTAATGAACGGATAGGCTCAGGAAGCGACCGTCAGCTTTCTCTTCCTTTATGCCTTTTCGTTCTTTATATTCTTGCATAATTCTATGCAAGGCAAATAATTCCCCGAGTGTGTGCACATCTCTAGCTTCGCTGAGCTTCTCAACGGCTAACCAATTATCTTCTCTATCCCAGTCGTGTAACACATCATTAGCCTTAGGGGTGAGGGATGCCGTTTTGTTTCTTTTATGTGCGATAGCAAACATGATTAGAATACCTAGATTAAGACTTCCTTTTAGACTACGACGTCAGGCTGCTTTAGAGAAAGACTTAAATATTCCAATAAATCAGGTGCTTATTAATATTGGTTATTACAATCTCGAATGAAAAGAAGATGAATCTGTCAGAGTGTCCTAGTCTATAAAGACAGATTATTATCTTTAGCGCTGGAGGAGACCTTATCCAATTTAAAGAAAACAGTCATTGGCTAAAAATGCTCTATGGCTCACTGATGATATTGGCTGTATCCGCTTTGTTGGGAGTACTCTCGTTTAATGCCTATTGGCACTATGAGAAGGTCGCGAATCGCTTTTATAGTGAGGTGACCTATATGCGCCAACATGTAAGGGAGTTAATGGCGCAGAATGAATCAATTCTAACGGGGTTCTCTGCATTTCTAGTGGGTAGTCGAGTAGCTGATATATATGCTACGCGAACCTATGCTCAGCGCATGTTGGATCGATATCCCCATATTCTTATGTTCGAGGTTGCGCAGCGCGTCGACGGAGATCATTTGGAACCTTTTACTTCGTATTTAAAGGAGCAAGGAATTAATCCTCCTAGAATATGGTCTTTTAATTATGAAGAAGGCATCTTTGAGCACAGTATTGATCACGATGGAGAAGCCTTTCCTGTTATTTTTATTGAACCAAGAACTGAAAGTTCACAACTGGGTTTAGACATTAATTCGATAGAGTTTGTACACAGTGTTGTACAGCGTTTCGGAAAAAGTGACCAGTTATTAATGACAGAGCCATTCGAACTATTAGATGGTGAAACTGCAATCGTTATGATGCAAGGGGTTAATGTATCAGGTTCAGACGTACCACGTTATGTTTCTTTATTGGTGATTAAAGCAGAGCAATTAATCCCCAATGCTCTGAAAGAGAAAGGCTGGGATTTCTTATTAAGAAGTAAGGATGGTAACGGTGATCAATTCGATTTATTACGTACCGAAACTCTTAGTGATGAATCTAGTTGGTTTCCAGAGTTAATGGCAGTCGATAATATTAGATTGACTGACTTCGAGCTCAGTTTAGAAATTAAACAACAGCTGACAATAGATGATTTTGATTGGGTCTATATTCTGGGTATTACAATACTCATGGTCATATTTCCTATTTTTGTAATTATTATGTATCGAGTGCATCAAGGGATTGAGAAACAAAATTCATTAAAAAGACAAGAGCTTTATCAGTTAGCAAATTTTGATAATTTAACCGGACTGGCAAATCGATTTCATTTTGAAGATTTTGGTAGTCGAATACTTGCAACAGTGAAGCGCAATAAATCTCATGCAGCCTTATTTTTCATCGATTTAAACGGCTTCAAGTTAGTTAATGATAAATTAGGGCACAGTGTTGGAGATATAGTTTTGAAGCGAGTAGCAGAAACATTGTTAGATAATGTTCGGCAGGGAGATATCGTAGCGCGTATTGGAGGCGATGAGTTTGCAATACTGTCTGATCAAATACCCAATCTACAAAGCTTAATGAGTATGCTGAATAAAATTCGTGAAGCAATTGATAATATGGAAATTAATGAAATTAATGAATGTAAAATTTCGGGTAGTGTAGGGTTTTCATACACTGAATATCATGGGTATGACCTTGCTGAGTTATTGAAAACTGCTGATAATTCAATGTATGGTGAAAAACAAGAACACTATAAGAATTCTTAGCTTGTTTTAAAAAACTCAGGAGCCATAGAGGAGTATGATTCTGTAAAACATGTTGAAAAAATTATCGTTAATATAAGTCAGTGGTACTTTCAATTCATGGCTTTTCTGGTCCCTTCGTAAAAAACTCAAATTGAAACTAATGTTTGATAGCCCTGCATGGTGCTGGAGTCAGCTTCCCACATAGGCTTAAACTGAATATCCTATGGTATTGGCTCATGGCCTTATGGATTTGATAACTTGTAGCTATTAAATGAGGTGCTTGAGGTAAAGTAATAAGTATGGCTGCAATGAGTTATAGCTTATGCTGACGAAATGAAAGCTGTGGTGGCGATGGAAGGGATTTATAAGCAAGATAAACAAGTACAGATTAATCTATATCAAAGTATCCGCTTCGATGAAAACGAACGGCGTCGCCTAGAGATTACATTGCGCTTACTCATCGAGGACTAATTAGAACGTGAAAAATCTATAACGTGTCATTTAATTTAGCCTGTTCACTCGCTGGCTGAATATATTTTTTATAGAATTCATGAGCTGGAAGCGGTTTGCTAAAGTAGAAACCTTGATAGCTGTCACAACCCATTGACTGTAATAAAAGTAATTGCTGATGGTTTTCAACGCCCTCAGCAATTACTTTTAGCTTGAGTGTCTGTCCCATTGCAATAATAGCTCGGATAATAGCTTCATCATCAGGGTCAACGGTAATGTCATTAACAAAAGAACGATCAATCTTTAATTTGCTAATGGGAAATTGGCGAAGATAGCTTAATGATGAATAACCCGTACCAAAATCATCCATTGCAAAGCGAACGCCTTGACGATTTATATTTTCCAGAATACGGATGTTCTCTTGTACATTATCCATCAATAGGCTTTCAGTAATTTCTAATTCAAGATTTTTATTGCTAAGTCCTGTTTGATTCAAAATTTCTTGTACGCGTAATACAAAGTTGTCATCTAATTGTCTTACAGAAACATTGACGGCTACTGATAAGTCTAATTCAGCTTCTTGGTTCCACTCTTCAAACGTTATACAGGCCTGCTCTAATACCCAATCACCAATATCTTTTATCAGTCCGGTTTCTTCTGCTACAGGAATAAATTCAATAGGAGATATCATGCCAGCGGTAGGGTGAATCCAGCGAACAAGTGCTTCTGCTCCTTCTAGCTCTCCACTGTAGGCGTTTATTTGAGGTTGATAATGCACTTCAAATTCATTTTCTTTTATAGCCCGGCGTAACTCAGTTTCTATCGTTAAGCGAGAATTTACTTTTTGATTCATTTCAGCGGTATAGAACTGAAAACGGTTGCCGCCTTTTGCTTTGGCACTGTACATAGCGGTATCAGCATTGCGTAATAAAATATGTGACTCTGTAGAATCCTGTGGGTACATACTAATGCCAATGCTGCAGCTGGTATTGAGTTTGTAATAATCGAGCTCATAAGTTTTGCTTATCACAACATTAATACTATGAGCAAGAGTCTCAACGGCTTCTAAGTTTTCGGGGTTTTTCATCATAATCATGAATTCATCTCCGCCTAGCCGTGCGAGCAATGTCGAGTCATTAATGCAGTCTTTCAATCGTTCGGCTACCAGTTTGAGTAAGCGATCACCTACTTGATGGCCTAGTGAATCGTTGATTGTTTTGAAGCGGTCAAGGTCGATAAAAAGCAAAGCGATACTTGTTTTATCACGATAGCGATCGATGTGATTAACCAATTCGTCGTTAAAAAAATATCGATTAGCCAGTTCGGTAAGTGGGTCTCGGGTTGCTAAGTATTCGACTTGTTGTTGAGAGATCATATGTTCTGTGATATCGAGCAAAATCCCTTCTAAATAGACTTGATCTTTTGACTCTCTAATCGAGCATCCTCGATCCATTAACCACTTTAGCTCTCCATTGGGAGTTTCAATGCGGAAGATATGTTCGTATTTCTTTTTAGGGCTATTAAGGCTATCCGCATGTTTAATTAAGATATCTTGATCATCTTCATGGATATTATCAAACGGGTTCCTCTGACCTGACATATAACTATTAGCAGAGTAGCCGAGTAAGTCTTGGCAACCATCCGTTATAAACAAAACTTTATAATCAGGTATACGAATACGATATATCATTCCAGGAAGGTTGGAGAAAAGTAAATTGAGCATACTCTCTTGATTGTGGAGAGTCGTTTCAGTTAAAACATGACTCGTTTTTAGTTCGTTAAACGTATGTTTCGCTAAGCGATAACCAGAAAAGCTAATAACATAGAATACGAGCAATAGTAGAAGCGGGGGAGTGATTTTTGCTAGCCAAGAATAAATTATCTGAGTCGTAGGGGTGGAGATAACAATATAGAGGTCAAACTCTTTTAAATATTGAATGCTCCCCATACGATTAATGTCATCGAGGCCAGGTTGATTCTTATATTGACCATTGCCTGTGTTCTTAATGTTTTGTTCTGATATGTATTGGCTTAATACATCGGATGGGACTTTCTTACCTAATAAAGAACGTTTTTGCATGGGTAGGGGGTCAGAATATAGCAGATGATTATTTGAACCAATAATCCGAATTGCCGTATCGTTGATTTCATTAATATGGCTCCAATCAAGTGTTTCGTTTTCAGTCGAAATTGCGAGGCAAATTAAGCTAGCGCCGGTTAATTTAGTAGGCATACAAACCGCTAAGTATTGGCTACTGCTGCCTGCACCTAGACTGAAGGTCGGTATGAAATGTGGTTTATTCGATTTTTTAATGTGGTTTATGATCGCGGGTGTAACAATATTTTTATCTAAATTTAAGCGTAAGCTATTTTTGTGACGAAATGATGAAACCAAGAACGTTCCTTCATGGTCTATCAGGAAACTATGATCAAAACTGGCATTACTCAGATTATTTAAGTTGGAGGGTAATTGTTCTTGGTAATTATCGTTGGATAAGAACTGTTGGTTGATTCTCTGGAGTTGTTGAAAGAGATGATTGGATTGTTGTTCCGTATTTTTACTGACCAGTTGATTTAAAACATTAAGTTGATTAAAGGTATTCTGTGTATTAATAAGCCAAGCATTGGTTATATAGGCTATAAATAGTAAAGTCAGTATTAGCCAAGAAGCAAATAGTGAAAATCGCAATCGGTCTTGGCTTAATAATATTTTAACTTTAGATATTAGCTGCACAGGTAAGCATCTCAGCCTTTGAATTCGATGGGTAATTAAAGTATAGCTGTTATATGCCAGTTCCATGGCTCTTGAGTATTATTTTTATATCTCAATTAACGATAGCAATACTGTCCATACGCTCCGTACCATAATTGGTTGAGCATTCATCGTTGGGTGAATACCATCAGCTTGCATCATCCCTGCTTGGCCTGCAATACCGCTAAGCAAAAAAGGAACAAGTTGCACGTTGTAATCTGATGCTAATTGCTGATATTGATTGGCAAAACGCTCACTGTAGGTCTGTCCATAATTAGGTGGAATACGCATTCCGAGTAATAAAACCTTAGCCCCTGATTTACGACTTAGATCAATCATATAGCCAAGATTCTGAGTCATTAGCTTGATAGGAGTCCCTCTTAAACCATCGTTACCGCCTAATTCTAGTATGACTAGGTTTGGTTTGTGCTTTTTTAAGATTGTCTTGAGGCGATTTGCACCTCCACTGGTGGTTTCGCCGCTGATGCTGGCATTGATGAGAGTCGTTTGAAAATCATTGTCTTTCAGTTTCTTTTCTAAGAGTGCAACCCAACCTTGCTCTTTATCGATTCCAAAGCCAGCACTGATGCTATCGCCTAAAACAAGAATTGTCTGTTGTTGTAAAGGACTGTTCACCCCCGCATGGGCTTGAGGTAAGCTCAACTTAAGTAATACGCACAGTGTGATGGCGAGAAGGCGAAACGATTGATGAATACGAAAATTGAACATGGAAATCAGGTTCCTTTATTAGATCTGAAGAATGTCGTGAAGCAGGTAAAAACGGGCTCAGATGATCTGACTATTCTGCAAGGATTAGACTTGCAGATCAAGCACGGTGAGAGTATTGCCATTGTGGGTGCGTCGGGCAGCGGGAAATCAACGTTATTAGGGATTATGGCTGGACTGGATCAGGCTACGACGGGTGAGGTTTGGCTTAATGGAAAGCCGTTGCACAACCTAGATGAAGACCAACGAGCGGCTGTCCGCGCTGATGGAGTGGGCTTTGTTTTTCAAAATTTCCAATTATTGCCCGCCCTGACCGCATTAGAAAATGTTCAGTTGCCGTTAGAAATGACCCAAAAATATTCGCTTAAGGAATGCCAAGTATTAGCGCAACAATGGTTGGATAAAGTTGGCTTGGGTCATCGCCTCAAACATTACCCTACCCAGTTATCGGGTGGTGAGCAGCAGCGGGTTGCAATTGCCCGTGCTTTTGCGTGTCAGCCGTCGGTATTATTCGCTGATGAGCCGACAGGGAATCTTGATCGTAATACAGGTAAAACCATTATTGACCTGTTGTTTGAGCTCAATCAGCAAAATCAAACCAGCTTAGTCTTGGTTACACATGATGAGCACCTGGCTCAACGCTGCCAGCGTAGTATCCATATTGACGATGGCATGATTGTAAATGATTGTATTAATGAAGAAGCAACTGGTGGCACCAGTGATGAATCGCGGGAGATAGTCAATGCAGACTAATGCAATTCATCTCTTATTGCTCAGTTTTAGGCTGTTGATTGCAGAGATCCGCGCAGGAAAGATGACAGTCATTATGCTGGCACTGGTTCTAGCGGTAAGCTCAGCCACCATTATCAGTGTGTTTAGTCAGCGTCTTGATAGCGCCATGCTGAATAAAAGCAGTGAGTTGTTAGGGGCAGATTTACGCTTGCTCTCTCGTGAAGAAATATCTAAAGACTGGTATCAGCAAGCTCAAGTATTAGGTCTTGAAACAACGACAACCTTAGAGTTTCCTAGTGTAGTCCTGTTGGGTGAAGAGATGGCTCTGGCAGCTGTTAAAGCTGTAGACCAAGGTTACCCACTAAAAGGACAGCTTGCGACTAAGAAAAACTCTGCGTTAGAAGAAGGGCCTGCCAGCGGGAAAGTGTGGCTAGAGCCCCGTTTATTAGCGTTGTTAAACGCTGAACTTGGAGATGTAATTGAAGTCGGTGCGATTACTTTAGAAGTGGCTGCCGAAATTATTAATGAGAGTGACCGCGCTGGTAATTTTTACAGTCTATCTCCACGCTTAATGATGAATTTACAGGATGTGGCTGCGGCAAAACTCGTTCAGCCAGGCAGTCGCGTCAGTTGGCGCATGCTCGTTGCTGGAGAGAGTTTGGCATTAGAAAGTTTAAAGAAAGATTTAGAACCATCACTCGCCAGCCATCAAAGTTTTGAATCGTTAACCGATAATAATCAAGCATTGGCTGCCTCACTTTCTAAAGCGCGCAGCTACTTATCACTCGCGGCTATGTTAGCGATTATTTTAGCGGGTATCGCCATTGCCATGGCCGCTCAAGATTATGCGCGCCATCATTTTGATAGCAGTGCTTTACTCAGAACATTAGGTGCTAGTCGAAGTTATGTGACGCGCCTGTATCTTTACCAACTTATGTACTTAGCGCTCTTTACCAGCGTAATAGGGTTGATGTTGGGATATGTGGGGCAGGAAGTATTAACTCAACTATTAGCCTCAGTTTTCAATCCCGGATCCTCTGAGGCCAGCTTGCCGAGTGCAGGTTATTCAGCCTGGTTTATTGCCAGTTTGACTGCGCCTATCACCTTAATTGGTTTTGCTTTACCACCCTTGTTAAGTTTAGGGCGAGTATCACCATTACGAGTATTACGACGTGAATTAGAGCCTATGGCATGGAATAGTTGGGCTATTTATGGTCTTGGTCTAGCTATGATGGCACTACTGAATTACTGGTTCAGCCAAAATCTTACCATGACGTTAATTATCATTGTCGGCGGTTTTGTTATTTTATTGGCACTGTTATTCATACTTCAATTTTTACTTTTTAGTGCCGATAAATTGATACCTAAAGCTAAGCTATCGATGAGTCTGCGTTTTGCTTGGCAGCAAATAAATCGTGACCGTTATCGTACTTCCATTCAAGTATTAGCGTTCTCATTGACCTTGATGGTGATGTTGATAATTGCCATCGTACGTAATGATTTATTGCAGGATTGGCAGAAAAATTTACCTCAAGATAGTGCTAACTTTTTTGCTATGAATATTCAAGGCTACCAAGTTGACCGTTATCAGCAGGACTTAGAAGCAGCAGGATTTGTTATTTCAACTGCATTTCCTATGGTTCCTGGGCGCTTGACTATTATTAATGATGTAGTGGTTAAAAGTGATGTTGAGTATTCAAAAGATCCGGCGCTTCAGCGTGACTTAGTGCTAAGTGGAGGAAGAGAATTACCACTTGGAAACATTATTACGGAAGGGGCTTGGTTTACTAAAACCTCACTAGCAGAGGTCTCGATAGCCCAAAGTTTGGCCAAACGATTACGCCTTAAAATAGGCGATCAACTGGTTTTTGATGTCGCTGGGCAAAATATCAGTGCCCGTATTAGTAGTCTGAGAAAAGTTGATTGGGGAAGTATGAAACCCAATTTTTATATTCTATTTTCAGCAGATTTAGTAGAGCAACTGCCGCTTAATTATTTGACCAGTTTTTATGTGTCAGAAGAATATAATCATCTGCTAACAAAAATAATTCGTGATTATCCCGGAATTACATTATTGGATATGAGTCAGGTATTAATACAGGTTCAGAGCCTATTAGGGCAGGTCACTTTAGCCGTTGAGTACTTATTAATATTGGTATTATTTGCGGGTATTTTAGTCTTGATTGCAGCGCTACATTCGAGTCTTGATGATCGCCTACGACAGGGAGCCATATTAAGAACATTGGGTGCAAAACGGCAGCAACTTAAGTTAATGCAATGGTTTGAATTTATAGTGCTAGGGGCGTTAGCCGGTATTATTGCGGTTGCGGGTGCTGAGATAATTTGCTGGATTTTATACCAGAAACTATTCGAATTAGAATACTCGTGGCATTTTAGTTATTGGCTGTGGCTTCCTGTAATGTCAGCTCTTTTAATCGCTGTATTAGCGAATAGAAATTTAATTCAGGTGATTAAACAACCTCCGCTGGTTATTTTAAGAAAGCTATAAGAGTAGAGATTGTTAGACGCCTGCTTAGATACTTGATGCTTTAGGCATTAGAGGTTATTGCCATTAGAAGTTATAGGCATTTAGGTGCTACATGAATATTATTTGAGAGTCGTATGACAAAGAAAGTATCAATTAACATTATCATGGGTTTTCTTGGCGTTGGTAAAACAACGTCGATACTGAATATTTTGAAACAAAAGCCAGCTGGCGAAAAGTGGGCCGTACTGGTTAATGAATTTGGCGAGGTAGGCATTGATGGCGCAATTTTGTCGGCTGAATCAGGCATGGTCGTTAGTGAAGTACCTGGAGGCTGTTTATGTTGCGTATCGGGAATCCCATTTCAAGCGGCTCTTGCTAACCTGATTGCGCAGCAAAAACCTGATCGGATATTGATTGAACCTACCGGTCTAGGTCATCCAAAAAATTTAATTCGAAGTTTAACGACAGAAGAGTATCTTCAGCATATCGAACTAAAGGCTTCAGTTTGCTTACTTGATCCAAGGCAGCTAAAAGATCCTCGCTATAAACAGCATGAAACCTTTAATGATCAATGCTATTTAGCCGATGTCTTGGTGGCGAATAAAACGGATGTTTGTAATGAGCAAGATAAAAATAACTTTTACCAATTTGCTAACGCTATTCAGCCGCTTAAGAGCGCTTTAGGTTGGGTAGAGCAAGGAGAGTTAGAGCTTGCTTGGCTGGATCTAGAGCGCAATGAACAGAGACAATGTTTAGGTCATCACCATCATCATTCGTCTGACGATAAAGATGAAGGTCTGAGGTTAGTAAGCTTGGCGGCGGGTCAAAAATATCAGGCCTTTGATAATCAAGGTATGGGATATTATTCGCTAGGCTGGCTACTGGCTGAAGATCAGGTCTTTGACCATCAGGCTTTAACTCAATGGTTGATGTTATTAGACGTAGAACGAGTTAAAGGATTGCTTATTACTGAGCAGGGTACTCGGGTGATGAATTTAAAAAATCAAGTCTTCACTGAGATGCCGACACGGACCTTGAAGCAGAGTCGTATCGAAATAATTCATAATCAAGTCCTTGATAAAGGAATGCTCGAAGAAGGGCTTTTGAGCTGTTTAGCCGATTAATGTACTGACAATTGATGTCGTCTACGATAAAAGTAATCAATAAAAGTTATATAGATTATAAGGTTATATAAAGGCTAAAGGCTTAAAGGCTAAGCGCGAAACACTAAAGTCATCTAAGCTTAATTCAATACATAATTGATTATTAAGGTGAATGAAATGAAAGTGCTTCAACCCATTAAGTTTTTAGTGATGAGCTTGGTATTAGCCCCAGCTGTTCAAGCTGACGTTTCTAGTGACCTAGACAGACTGGAAAAAGAAATTGAAAAAATACGTCAGCAAACCAATTCTACGCAAGTCAGTTCGACCAATAGCTCAGCAAAAACATTAGACCTATACGGCACTCTTCGTCCTGTTTTTACAGTGGAGGATGATGGTACCGATAGTGCGTCTGACTTACGTGATGGCTTATCTCGCTTTGGCTTATCGGGAAGCACACCCGTAATGGAATCCAGTAAGGCATTCTTCCGTGGAGAGTGGAATATTAGAATCGCCGATGGGGGCCAGATTGACGGAACTTCTTCAGGAGCACGGAAAGCATTTGTCGGAATCGAGGGATCGCTAGGCAGAGTGGCTATAGGTAAGCAAAGACCTCCGCATTACAACTTAATTGCTGAGCATGTCGACATTTTTAACCATGCAGCAAGTCCTTATGCTTATGATAATGTAGGCCCTTTTTTCGTCGATAATATGACAACGTACCAATACAAGGTTGATGGAATTAATTTCCAGGCTGCATTCCGTTCGGACGGTGCTAGTGGTAAAGACAATGAGGATATGATTAATGCGGGTATCGGTTACAACGTAAGCAATATGTATGTGGCGGCAGCGTATTTGAAATCCACTAGCCCTAGTACGGGAGCTGGTGGCCCCAATGAAGAAGGCGCTGAAACAGAGAACCTAGCAATTGCGACCTATGTTAATTTCGATGAATTCTATTTGGCCGCTGCCTATCAAGCCGTTACCCAAACACCTGAAGTAGGCAGTGATATTGATGTGACTACTTTAGATGTTTCAGCAGCTTATGCTTTACCCAGTAATTATAAAGTGAAAGCAGGTGTCTTTGTTTATGATGATGGCATTGATGGTATAGCAAGCAAGAATAATCAAGGAGTGAATCTAACATTAGAACGTCAATTGGCGGATAACGTGCGAGTTCATGTTGAGTATTTAACCAAAGATTTTGATGAGGGCGATGCGGTTAATGCTTTATCAGTAGGCTTTCGTTACGATTTTGATGCTGACTTATAAGGAAGTAATGATATGAAAACTCTGATCAGTATTATTCTAATGGCATTTACTTACTCATCATCGGCGATAACGATTGTTGGTGATGATGCATACCCTCCTTATTCATTTAAAGAGAAAGGAAAGGTCACCGGTATTTATACCGATATTATTCAGCACGCTTTGCTTTCAATGAAGGATTCATCGAGTATCACGGTTATGCCTTGGAAGAGAGGGCTGAGTGGGCTTGAGACTCAAGGTATAGATGCTTTATTTCCTCCCTATTTAAGGCCGAAGCAGCGTCCATACATGAGCTATTCAACCGATATCCTTAATGAAACGTTAGTGATTGTTTGCAATGCTAAAGTTTCAGAGCGGTTGAAGAGTTTTCCTGAAGATTATACCGGAATCAGACTAGGAAAAAATGCCGGTTTTGCTCTAGGGTCAACTGTCGATGAGGCCGTTGAAAATAAAGTAATCAAACTGTATGAAGCAAAAGGAATGACCGCTAACCTTAAAAAATTAATCAATAACCGGATCAATTGTTATGCTAATGATCGCCTATCGATTTTATACGAGCTTAAAAAAATGGCTGGGCGTGGAGAATATGATGGCAGTAGTGTTGTTGAAACACATGTGTTGGGTATTGAAAAAGGTTATTTAGCAATACATAAAGGTGCGGGTGCAGGAACTAAAGAATTTATCGATAAATTCAATAGTGAGATTGAAAGTATGAAATTATCAGGAAAAATTGATGAAATTATTGCCAAATATACTCAATAATTAAATCTAGGTAAACTCCAAGCCGTCAGCAGACTTAATGCCTTTGTCCTAAAAAGATAGAGGCATTTTTGTTTCTGAACGCTATTAATAAATAGAATAAAAATGCTAGAAAATATTCATAAAACTGTCACACTCTGATAAGTGAACCTTTGTACAATTGGAGCCTATATGGCTAGCCCTATTATATTAGTCGTAGAAGATGAGCAAGCGATTGCAGACATGGTTATGACCTGTTTGGAAATGGCTGGCTTTCAAGTTAAACGAGCAGCAAATGGTCAAATTGCTTATCAAATGGTGCTCGAATCTGCACCAGATTTGATACTTGCTGATTGGATGATGCCCATGATGTCAGGATTAGAGCTGACTAAACGGCTGAAGCGTGAGGAAAATACTGCCGAAATCCCTATTATCCTGTTAACGGCTAAATCGGATGAAGACGATAAAATTAGTGGCTTTGATGCGGGGGTTGATGATTATGTGGTTAAACCTTTCTCTCCTCGTGAATTAATCGCACGGATTAAGGCAGTTCTACGTCGAGGTAATGCTGATATTGAAGGTAAGGGCTTAATCGCGGGGCAATTGATTTTAGATCGCTCGGCTAAGAAAGCTAATGTTGCAGGCCATGATATAAGTCTAGGCCCGATTGAGTTTCGTTTGTTAGAGTTTTTCATGTTGCACCCTGATCGCGTATACTCCCGCGAACAATTGCTCGACCGAGTTTGGGGAGGCAATGTGTATGTAGAAGATCGAACGGTGGATGTGCATATTCGTCGTTTACGCAAAAGTATTTCATTCTTGAATCATGAAACTATGATTCAAACAGTGCGAGGCGCAGGGTATCGCTTTTCGGCTGAAGATTTTAAACCAGAGTAAATTTTAAGTCAGACTCGCTTTAAACCAAAGTAGATTCTTGGCCTTTATTCAACGTTGTAAGGATGTAGTATTTTGCAACAGATAGCTTGGCAGCGTGAGTTTTTACGCATTGTCTTTATAGTAGCACTTGCAACTGCCGCTGGTATGTCATTTGGGAAACCATTTTGGGGAGCTTTTGCCGGCTTAGTCATCTCTCAATTATTGATATTACGACGTTTAAATGAACTTTTTCGTTGGAGTAATAACCAAGGC
>Ga0209396_1000633_pt1 | contig 40834 bp, 28 predicted proteins | sample GOMGulsemesocosm_6_FD_184638 | JGI IMG/M metagenome (GOLD analysis project Ga0209396, IMG submission 184638) | Methane-oxidizing microbial communities from mesocosms in the Gulf of Mexico - GOM8C Gulf of Mexico (SPAdes) (version 2) | ecosystem: Environmental > Aquatic > Marine > Cold seeps...
GCTGTTGTATGAAAGTTTGACGAAATATCCTTACGTTCGATATTCGCTACCATCACTGGTACGGCAAATTCGGCAACTTTTTTATCCTCTTCTTTAGCCTCAGGCTCAGAACAAGCAGATAACAATGCAGTGATAATCACAGCAGAAGAAAGTAATAATGTTTTAGAAAAAGTAAGCATGGGTATTTCCGTATTTTTTAATAATGCATTAAAAATAGCACAAGCTGTGCCACTTGCTCATTCTTCATGTGTAACAACAAGTTACACAAAGTAACACCATCCAACAACATCAAAACTGGTTAAATTAACTAATAAGTTAGTGTTTTACTTAATTATTTTGTCAAATTAACTACTTCCCTTAAACAGTGCCAGTGAAGTCAAATAAAGCACATAGTACAAATGAAAACATTAGCCTAACAATTACCAACAATTTGACTGGGTTTTATTGGTTAATATCCCCCTACTAGCTAAACAGTGAGGTAGATATTATGTTAGATCTTCAAATAACAAATAATGACTTAGTGGCTGTAAGTAATCTCTTAGTAGATAACAGACAAAACAATGCTAATGCGGACACAATGTGGGACAAGCTAAACTTTAGCCAGCAATATGCGGTATGCAGTTTAGGTCAATTTGGTTACCTACTAAGTTATGTACGTAATGTCGGCAGTAATACTCTGGCGATACTCAAACAAGATGGTAAAGTCGCGACCATAAATGAATCGGGAACTATCAACATAAATCCACAGGTCATTTGTCGTCAGTAGCATTGAACATCCCCAATTAAAAATAGAATTAAAAAAAGACGAGCATTGCTCGTCTTTTTAGTATCAAAAACCTTAAATCAGCCATCAAGCTCTTGTCATCATAAAATTAAACGAACGAAATGCTCAGCTAACATTATTGACAGTTCTACTCAATAATAGAACTGACTCCTTTGTTAACACCATAAATATCACTCGGATCAAAACCTAAGGTGACATGAAAATCTTTTTTAGCTAACATTAGGGTTTGACGATAACTCGCGGCCTCTGGTGATTGGGCAACAACAAAGTATGTGGCTTTATTATCCTGACTTACTCGTCCTAAACCCAGTAGTGATACCGAAAAAGTTCCATTTATATCAATATCTTTTGTTAATGCCTGGTATTCATAGGGGTTAACTAATGTCATATGGAAAGTCTGATGATCCCTCTCGCTTTGATATTTGCGATAGTGCAGAAAGTCATCACCTAATATTTTTTTCATTTGCAGTAAATATATATCAAGATCGGCTGCATTAACTTTCCCGCCTAGATAAGTTAAACCGCTATTATCAGTTAGTTTAATGATCTCTATTTGTATCGATTTAACAGATGGTTTTTTTACATCCATTCTAGGCATAGGTATTTCTTCAAGTTGACTATTAGTCTTTTCAACTAAATATTTTGTTATTTCGTTGGCTGATAAATTTGCTTGTGAACACAGTAAAAGAGTAAATAAAACACTTTTGAGACAGGCTATATTATTAATGACTTTCATCTACATTAACCATTTAATTAGGGCGAAACTCAGGATTGATTGAATTATACCTAAAACAAAAGACTAGCATAGTATTGTTATTCTTCCTGCCATCAAACACTCCCATCAATAGAGCTGGGATAGTCAGTTAACAGCGTAGTTTTCTAAATACCGCCTATTGAAAAATGGCTTTATAAACTCAGTAGTGCTTTCAACTTTACGGTATTACGTCGAGATATCTCTATTGTTTTTCCATCTGTCATAGTGAGTTCATAACCATCATTTAGTGTTTCAACAATGGTAACGACTGATTGTAAGTTAATAATAAATTGTCTATTAACACGAAAAAACAGCTCATTAGGCAATCGAGTTTCGACATGATTAAGCGTTTTTTTAACAAAAACCTTTTTCTGTTCAAAATAAACTTGTACGTAGTTTTTACAACTTTCAATATAATCGATATTAACAATTTCAATTAAGTGACATTGATCATTATCTTTGACAAAAATACGGCTATTTAACGCTAATACGGGTTCGGTAATTTGTTCGTTAAGTTGCTCGTATTCATCGTTTACTTCGGTTTTGTCTTGCTTTAATTTTTGATTACCCAGTTTTTTAATAGCTTTAGCCAATCGCTCTTTACTGATAGGTTTAAGCAAATAGTCGACCGAATTATGCTCAAACGCTTGCACGGCATATTCAGCATACGCTGTGGTAAAAATAATTTTAGCTTGATAAGTCATTTGAGAAAGCAGCTCAAAGCCATTTTGCTCTGGCATATGTATATCAAGGAAAATAACCTCAGGTTGATGCTGCTCAATCAGCGTCAAGGCTGCACTTACATCTTCCGCCGCCCCAATAACCTCCATCTCTTTAAACTCCGCCAACATGCGCACCAAACCATTTCGGGCAAGTCTTGAGTCTTCAACAACTATGGCTTTCATGATAATTTTTCCATTGGCATAACAAGAGTGACGGTAAAGCTCTTCTCTAAAGTCTTTACCGATAACTGAGCAAGCTCACCATAGAGTAAATTCAATCGTTGTTTAATATTTTTTAAACCTGTGCCTGTACCTTGAGCAGGCATCGCCACCGATTTTGCTATAGGATTGCAGACTTCAATCAATAGTAGTTCATCTTTATTGGTAATATTTATATTTAAACATGCTTTCGTTTTGATATTTTCAATACCGTGTTTAATGGCATTTTCTACCAATATTTGTAAGGTCATTGGTGGAATTAAACACTGTCGACAAGAGGGTGAAAAATGAAGTTGAAAGTCCAATCTATCGCCTAGCTGTAAGCGCACAATATCGATATAACGATCGATAATAATTAACTCATTTTCAATGGCGACTTTATCTTGTTTATTACTCGTTAACGAGTACCGTAATATTTCTGAAAAAGCGGTGATCATCTCATCTGCATGTACGGCATTTTCGTAAATCATAAAGCGAATGTTGTTCAAACTATTAAAAAGAAAATGTGGATTAAGCTGATTGGTTAAACTCACTAATTTGGCTTCTTTTAAGCTATTTTCTAAACGTAAGCTTTTCATTTCCGACTCTTTTACCTGACGACTTGTGGTTACGGCAATATAGATAAAGGCCCAAGTACTAATAAATAATAGGCTTATAACACTGTTATAAAAAATAAAAGCAGCCAACTTGCCAACTAAGCTTCTATTCTCCTTTGCTAAGGCCTCAGCGCCTAGGAACTCGGCTCCAAAGAAAGGGTATACTATGGCTAAAAGTAATAGTGAAATCACAAAAGCTAAGAGTAGTGATATCATCAAGGTTAAAGGAATGACTTTCGCCATACTAAAACGATGCCAAGACCTTAGCTGATAGCAGTACCTAAAAATAAGTACCGCACCTGTATATAGAGGCAACCAGGTAATTTGGATTACGGTATTTAAAAGAAAATACCGTTCAACTAAAATAAATAGAATCAACTGCACTAGACTCATAGCAGCTAATAATGAACCATGATATAGCCAAAATCTTTTATTTTTTGGGAGAAAGTAATAGGTATTATTCATAGGCACTATTTATATGTGATACAACAGCCAAACGCGAAAACCAATCATACCGTAACTTGCCAATAAAAAAACATTTAGCAAATGTATCCCGCAGACAGAAACACTTAACCAATAACCTTTTAATTTCTCTTTATTAGGTTTAAGTTGCCAAAGGCGGAACAACCCCATGATAGTGATGAGTGGATAGCAAAGGCTCAAAGCAAGAATAGTTAATGAAAGTGGTGATATTTGACTTATCGCTGCTAAATTACCATTCGAATCTGCCAACACAAGTGAAAATACATAAAGAACAAAACAGACACTGGTTAAGCTTGGCCATAATCGGCTGGTTATTTGCTGTGGCGTTAATGTCTTTCTATAAGCATTGAGTGGTAACCAAAACAAGGCAAATAATAACGTGCTACTCGTTAATAGAATGACAATGGCGAGCAACACTATTTTACTCCAAACCCACGCCTTAGACACGGGCACATATAAATGCATACCTAACTGTATTGATTCTCCTACAATAGGATCATTAACGATCGCCATAGAGGGTAACCCACTGCTAGGGTTAGCTAATAAATTTTCACTGATAACGTACGGTGAGCTTGACCTACTTCCAAGGAGCGGAGCAAGGTGAAAGCCTTTTTCATCGTGAGAGAAAACCATAAAATTAAATGAATCGTTGAAGACCTCCTGTAAGTAATTTTGAGGGTTTATTTTTTTATAATAGCCGTTTATTTTTTGAAATGCGTTTGGCAGATCTGTCGATATAACGTTATGCGGTTTAACATCCCTTACTATATACTCCCTAATAAGTTTGACTATCTGATACATTGCCGCACCGCCTCCTGAGCTCATTACAACATAACCACTGTTTAACGTAGGCACATAAGCCAAGCTCGCCATTGCGCCCTCTATCGAACCATCATGGCCATGAAAAGCGGTGTTATACTCACCAAAACCGCTACTATAATTGGTTAAGCCATACCCTGCCGTTACCCCTTGAGCTGCGCCTAAAGTGGTTTTTGGCGTTTGCATACGTTGCAACGACGCAGTGCTAATTAAGTTGTCTCCTGCAAACTTTCCCTCTTGTATAAAAAACCGCAAAAGATTAGCCATTTCAGCGGGTGATGTATTAATAGCTCCCTCAGAGCGATAGATAATAGGCTGATAATCTTGTGCTTCACTATTAATATAGGTGGTGGTCATTACCTTGTTATTACCAGGCTTAAAATAAGTACTGTTAGTCATGCCAAGTGGTAAAAAGAAATTTTTTCTGATGTAATCTTCATATAGCATGCCGGTAATTTTTTCGACAATATAACTTGCAACAGCCGCACCAATATTACTATAAGCATGCCTTGTACCTGCTGGCCAACGAGATTTTCTATTTTGTGGATATTGCATTAAGGCATTTTTTAAAGCAATAGGTGGTGTTGGTTTATGTGCAAATTCAGCCAGCGTCATTTCGCCCCAACCCGAGGTATGCTCTAATAAGTGCACTAATAATACAGGGTTTGTTGCTTGCCATTTATTTTCAAAGCTAATTTCAGGTACTAAGTCACGTACTTTATCATTGAGGTTTAACTTACCTTCTTCTACTAATTTAAGCACAGCAAGGCCAATAAACATTTTCGAAATAGAGCCAATGCGAAACAATGAATGCTCATCTACACCTATATTTTCAGCAAGATTAGCTTTGCCTAAACCTGTGGTCCAAACAGGTGCACCGTTATCAATAAGTACCACGCCTAAAGCGGGAATATTTGCCGACTTTTGAATGTTAATTATTTCTTGCTGTAATTGTACCAACGTCTTTTGGCTATTTTCAGCATTGACTGAGAATGACCAAAAAAGTAAATTTATCAGAAAAAACATTACCTTGATGGTATTGATAAATAATGGTTTTAATTTGTCTTGCATGTGTTACTGCCCCTGTTAACTACTTTTAAGCGATTCATTGTCGTTACTCTAATACGAAAACCGTCGTCGTAGATAATTAGGTGCTAAGTGGTAAAATACATGGATAAGCGGTAGTGATATACAAAAAAATCCCTCTGGTTTTGTCAAATAAAGCGAGAAGCCTTATAAACATAACCAGAGGGATTTTTAAAACATCTTACCCTACAAAAACTGTTTTATCAGAAAATTTAGAACGGGATATCGTCATCAAAATCAATTGAAGGTTCTTGTGGGTTTACTTTAGGTGCTTGCTGCTGTTGGTAGCCACCTTGTTGTGCTGGTGCTTGCTGTTGAGGAGCAAAGCCACCTTGTTGTGCTGGCGCTTGTTGTTGCGGAGCAAAACCACCTTGTTGTGCTGGCGCTTGTTGTTGCGGAGCAAAACCACCTTGTTGTTGAGCTTGCTTTTGCCCTTGATTAGAGAAGCCGCCCTGCTGTGCAGGTGCTTGTTGTTGAGAGAAGCCACCTGATTGTTGTGGCGCTTGTTTTTGGAAACCGCCTTGTTGCTGCTGTCCTTGATTAGCGAAACCACCGCTTTGACCTTGAGACGATTTTCCATCTAACATTTGCATCACGCCGTTAAAGCCTTGTAATACGATTTCAGTCGTGTATTGCTCTTGACCTTGTTGATTAGTCCACTTACGTGTTTGCAAAGAGCCTTCAAGGTAAACTTTTGAGCCTTTTTTCAAGTACTCGCCAGCAATTTCAGCAAGCTTGCCAAACATAACAACACGATGCCATTCTGTTTTTTCTTTTTGCTCGCCACTTTGCTTGTCTTTCCATGAGTCTGACGTTGCTACAGTAATGTTTGCTACTGCGCCGCCATTTGGCATAAAACGTACCTCAGGATCTTTACCTAAGTTACCTACTATGATTACTTTATTTACACCCGCCATGAAAATATCCTATTAATTGAGCTATTAAGACGTACGTCGCTTCTTTATCTATTTAAATAGGAAGAAAGTGTGTCTTTAAAATTTAGTTTAAGAGGGTGATTCTATAGTGAGCGGCGATCAAATTCGAGTAATTTTTTGTGAAAAGCTCAATTATTTTATTTTAGTCTCTTTAGAGAAATAGCTAATGAAATAGCATAAAAAAAGCCGTATAAAATAACGGCAATTACCTTACTGACTAATTAACTGTTATCACAAAGGATTAACGGCTTTGCACTACCATTTATCTAATAATAGACTCACAAGTAACAAATTAAACGGCATCTAAGTCAATAAAATGTTTTGTTAGCTGAAGACGAATATCCTCAGATATTTTTTTAGAGCATTGCGCTTTATAATCAAAATTAACCATGGCAGCTGTACCCGATACACACTTTTCACCATGTTGCCAAAGCTCTTGATAAACATCAAATGAAGCACCACCAATTCGGCTAATGTAAGTTCTAATTTCTATTTCTTGGCCATAATAAAGTTGCCCATGGTAAGACACTTCTATTTTAGCGATGATAAGTTGCCATTTCTTCGGATCTAAGTCAGGTGTGAAAAATTTAAAAATAGGTGCTCGCCCCCCCTCAAACCAAACGGGTGGTTTAGTATTATTGATATGTCCTAAAGCATCCGTATCACTAAAGTGTGGCATCATTTTTTCACTGAACATAGTTAACCTTATTTTATTACTGGCTTTGCTGTAACCTATTCAGATACAGCTAATATTACTTTTTAATATAAGATATAGTATCTCAACTACATTAGAAAGTTCATATTATGAGATACAACGAGCTTTAATAGTATTAATTGAATGATGGAACACACTAAGGGCAGTGAAAATATCATTACGCCACCTAAAGCGTGTATTTTCTGGTAATAGGCTACCAACCCCGACATTTATCATTGACGAGTAAAATCGCGACTTATCTGGCTCAATAATAAATCCGTGACCAAAACTAGTGGTCACGTTAATTTGAATCTAACTAAATTAGGTTATTTTAGCCGTTAACTTACCTATAGGTGAATCTAAGGATTGTGGAGGCTCAGTAAACCAATGAGCTTGTTTATCTCCCATATATAAGCAATCTTCTAATCTCACACCAAATTGATTAGGCAGATATATACCGGGTTCATTCGAAAAACACATGCCTTTAACTAAAGGGGTTCGTTCCCCATGAACAAAATTAATACTCTCATGTCCTTCCATACCAATACCATGACCCGTTCGATGAGATAGCCCTGGCAACTTATATTTGGGTCCAAAGTTCAATGACTCATAATATTTTCTAACAGCATCATCAACAAGCCCTGCCTCAACACCCACTTTAGCTTTGTTAAATGCGATTTCCTGTCCTTGCCTAACGGTTTCCCAAACATGTCTTTGTTGCTTAGTTGCAGATCCAATAACAAATGTTCTACTAATGTCAGATTGATAACCATGCACACTACATCCTGAGTCCATTAGCACAATAGAGCCATCTTTGATAAATTGCTCTTTTTTGGTTCCATGTGGGAATGCGCTTGCTTCATTAAAAAGAGCTAAGCACCAAGGGCTACTTCCCCCTAAAGTTGAGAGAGTACTTTTCATCAGTGATTTAACGTCGCTTTGAGTCATACCAATAGTTAACTGACTATACACATATTCATATGCACGTAGAGTTACCTCATTCGCCTTATGAAGAAGTTGCAGTTCATGAGTACTTTTATACATTCTGCATCCCAGTGTAATTGGGCTTGCACTGGTATGGCTGGCATCAGGTAATAATGACATGGTTTTTTCTAACACAAAATACCTGACGGTATTTTCAAAGCCTATTATGCCTTTATCTACACCTCTATCTTTGAGGATCTGGCTTACTTTGACAAAAGGACTTTCATGTTCTTGCCAAACCCTTACATCATCCCCTACAGACAAAGACTCCCTAATACTTGGCTCTTCAAAAAATGGACAAACAACGGCAATGTCACCTTCTCTAGGTATAACCACAGTGGTAAGCCTTTCGCTTCTCCACCACTGAATGCCAGTAAAATAATCCATAGCGGCGCCGGGCTCTAGCACTATGGCGGAAAATCCTTCTTTTCTCATTAGCTTTTGAGCTTTTTTAATGCGTTCTTCTCGCTCCAAAGCTGAAATAGGAGCTATGTCCATGATTACTTTAGAAGCGCCACTTAGTGAAGCTTTACTCTCTACAGAGGCAGCTAATGAAGGTATCGCTGAACCAGCTAATGTCAATGCCGTTGCTTTTAAAAAAAATCTTTTATCCATTTCGCTTTGACTCGTTAGAAATTTATAATTGAGATTATTATTTTTTAAATTGATGTACAACTAAATATTGTCAGCCATATTAAGTAAACTACATAAAACCGACCATTCAAAGGAACATTTAGACTCTATGTAGTAAGCGAAACACCATTACATAATGGCAATTAACACAGGTAAAAACAGTGGTTGAGTAAGCTAAATTAAAAGAGGTTAGTCGTATTTTAAAAGTAAAACATTAAATAAAAATGTTGAATTTAGCAGTTAACGCTATAGTTAAATGAGTGATATATATACCCGTTACCATTCAAAGTGCAGGATTTCAGAGGGAATTAAAATAACTTTAAGCAAAGCAAATGATTTAAGCATATTCATTCTATGGTTTGATTATTTAACGCTGTATAAAGTCATGTTAAACCCACCGAAAAAGCGCTTGAGCAACATCACTTCATCGTTGCTGTGATTTATATGGGAATATCCCTTATTTCATCACAGCGCCTTGAATTGAAATTACACAAGCACTCTGGAACATGTAGCTTGATTGATCACGGGTATAAAGTATTAATGATTTAACAGTTAACTCAGGTACGCGATGCAGTTTTTATTAAAAATCATAAAAAAAATAAAAAAATGTAATGTCATATCGCCAATAGACCTAAAGAAAACCTCACTTACTTGGCGAGATAGCACACCCGACAACCTACTCTCACGGTTAGTAGTTAGCTTACTATTATCTGCGCCCTACAGCGTTGCAGTAGCTAATGAAAAACCGCTAAATGACGTAAATGCTACCAACACAGCTATTACAACCTCACCCAATAAGCAAAAATTTGTCCAAATAGCTACAGATAACGATGAATCAAAAGCATTGTGTGATGCCAGTCGACCCAAAGTGATATTTAAACCACAAACTATTTTTGATGAGAGTGACGAGGATATTATTTTTCTACATCGTTGGGCAAATGCCATTCACATTGATACCAAAATTATTACCTTAGAAAATGAAGCCACTTTCTTTATTAATAAATGCACAAAAACCTTTGCTGATATGGCTGAACTAGAACGACATTTACGCAGTAGGAAATTTCTAAGAGATGCGAAAGTTAGTGCTGATGAAGGTGTAGAAAATATTACAGTGACAACTTGGGATAATTGGTCACTTATGCCAACAGTCAGCTTTGGTCGTAAAGGTGGTGTAAACACTTACAGCTTTGGCATCAAAGAACGTAATTTACTTGGCTTAGGCATAGATACTGAGATTGAATCTTATCGAAATGCCCAACGTTCTGGTTACAAGCTTGATGCCACCATTCCGCTTTTTCAAAAGCAAAACACCTCAATAAAGTTAGGCTTTTCCGATAATGATGACGGCCAAAGACGTAGCTTATTTGTGAATAAAATATTTGCTGGTTTCCATACTAAAACGGCTTATCACATAGGCTTTAATGACGAATACCGTAACGATACTCTTTTTCAAAATGGTCAAGACCAAAGTATATTTGGCCATGACATTAATTTTAAAGAAGCAAGTTATGCTTGGCTAAACTTTAACGATGACAATCGATTACTGAGGTATCGTTTAGGTATAACACTAGATAGAGACAGTTTTTCTGAAGTACCGACTGAAGACAGTAATGACTCCAGCACCCCACCATTAACGAATATTCAACCCAAAGATAGAGATTTACTCTACCCGTGGTTTGCTTTTGAATATATAGAAAAGGACTTTAGAAAACTCACAAACATACATTTAATCACCCAGATAGAGGATTTTAACCATGGTTGGTACCTTAGCTCTCGCTTGGGTATAGGAAATGGTAATAAAGAAGATTCAGCATGGACTGTCTGGAAGATGCGGGCAAAAAAAGGTTTTAACCTACATAACAACGCCTTGTTGTTACTTGATTTTTCGTTGGCCAACGATATCTATCAAGAAAGAGATAGTCGATTGTTGGTAAAACTTAGTGGTGAATATTTTTATCAATTCAATATAAATTGGGGTTTTTATCTCAGTAATACCAATGTTGCCAGCACCAATCAATATATTGACCAACCGGTGACTATGGGTGGAAATACTGGTTTACGCGGTTTTCCACTGCAATATCAACACGGGGAACATAGCATTAAGGCAACATCTGAAATCAGATATTACCCACAAATCAATCTCTTTAAATTATTTGATTTAGCAGGTGTGGCTTTTGTCGATGCGGGTCGTACTTATGGTAAATCAACGGTCAGAAATAGTGAAGATGGCTGGCTAGGCTCTGCAGGGGTTGGCTTAAGGTTACACTCTCCCCATTCCGGCGGTAACCACCCAATTATTCATATTGACTTTGCCTTCCCGCAAAGTGAAAACCCTGATATTAATAATTTTGAAATCAGGGTACAGGCAAAGAAATCTTTTTAGCATCCATTAACAATAGCTGAAATCGATACTCCACAGACTAAAATTGCCTTAACAGATTTACTCTCAAGTATTTAAAGAGTTAGATTGATAGGTTACAAGAACCGCTTTAATACCCTATCAATCTGGGCGACACGTATCTTTTTCAATAACCGCTGTGGTTTGTCAGGATAATCATCTACTGATTCAATATCAGAAAAATGCTCTATTTTAGTGGTATTAACTAATATACCTAGTAATTCATTATCTGTTTTTTGCAAAAAGTGTTTATTTTTATCATCGATAACTAAACCATTTTCTAAATCTAGCGCCCAAGCACGGGGATTTAAATTACTGCCTGTGATCAAGTGGTAACGTTCATCAACTCTTAAACCTTTAAGATGAAAGCTATTATCTTTATCTTTCCACAAGTGAATATTCAATAAACCTTGATCGATGAAGTTTTGATAACGTTTTACAAAACGCTTCAGTAACATTTCATAAACGTAAGGGATAATACCTATGGTGCTAAAATCTTCATCGTTACCAATAAAGAAATCATTAGCCGTTTTATCACCAACAACCACAGTAGTTTTAACACCGCGCTTTAATGCCTTAATAACATCCCTAGCAAGCGGATGAGGTAGGTTAAAGTAAGGCGTAAAAAGTAACATGCTATTTTCAGCTTTTTGGACTAATTGACGAGTGGCCTGATTAAGCTCATTTTTACGACGTCCAAAACCAACTAACGGAGTAATAAATGCTTTATCACTTAATAGCTTGGATTGACTAAGAGCTTTTTGCGGAGCAACGCTATATTGTGATTTTTTTAACTTAAGCTTTAATGCGATTAAGGTTTTCTTTTGTTCGAGAGCATCAGGCAACCATTCTTGATTGAGCGCGGGCGCTAGGCCTGAGTCAATAAAAGTGTCCGTTAGGTAATGACAAAAGCTATCGGCTAATCCCGCACTATTGATAGTACAGTAACGATCTAAACGATATCGTTCACCTTGGTGCAAGTAAATATCATTAATACTGGCGCCAGTGTAGAAAAGCTTATTATCAAAGACCATACCCTTAAGGTGTAAAACACCAAAAACTTCTTTACGCTTAACGGCAACGCCGTAAATGTTGATTGTTTGCGGGTAGTCTTGCGCTAGCTTCAAGTAAAGAGCACGATTACCTAAGCTCGCTTTTTCGCCAATTAAACCACGTTGCCCACGGTTAAAGTCGACAAAAACATTAATTTCAATCTCAGGAAAGTTTGCTTTAGCTTGATATAACGCATGGAGGACTTCTCTACCCGCGTCATCATCTTGTAGATACAAGGCAGTAATAAAAATACGCTGACGCGCACCCTCAATTAATAACAACAACTGCTGCTTATACTCTGTTGGCGTGGTGAAAAATTCAACATCACTGCCATCGACAATTATTTCTTGCACTGTGCTCTATCTAAAAAAAATCAATTCGGGACAGTATATCAATAGTTAACCAAAGAAATATAGAGTTTTTCTTCGGTTAACTGTTCGACCACCAATGATTACGCTTAAATTTTCACCGCTAATTCAGCTGCTTGGCGTATTGCACGTTTGGCATCAAGCTCAGAGGCGACATTAGCACCTCCAATAAGGTGTACAGGTAAGCCGCCATCCATTAATGCTTGTTGCAAATCTCGATTCGACTCTTGCCCTGCGCAGATAATAATAGTATCTACTTCAAGCAACTGCTCTTTACCATCAACGTCAATCACTAACCCTTTATCAGTAATAGCCTTATAACTTGCACCAGCTACCATATCAACGCCTTGTTTCACTAAATTGGCTCTATGAACCCAACCTGAAGTTTTACCTAATCCTTTACCTACCTTGGTAGTTTTACGCTGAATCAGGGTGATCTTCCTTTCAGGGTTATGCTTAGGTACATCGTGTTTATCTAGCAAGGCCCCATTATTTTGGTAATTCTTATCAACCCCCCAGTTTTTAAGCCATGCCTCTGGATCATTGGTTAACGATTTTTCTGATAAATACGTTGCCACATCAAAACCAATGCCACCAGCGCCTATAATAGCGACGTTGTTACCCACTTCGACTTTATCGCGTAATACTTGTAAATACGTCAGTACTTTCTTAGTAGCGAAACCTTCTTCTAATCCTTCAATAGCTAATTTTCTCGGCTTAATACCCGTAGCAAGGACTACTTCATCAAAGTCTGCAGCGATTAGTTTCTCGGCACTTTGCTCACTATTTAGGTGTACTTTAATACCGTGCAAACTTAGCTGTTTATTGAAATAACGTAATGTTTCAAAAAATTCTTCTTTACCCGGTACTTGTTTAGCAACGTTAAATTGACCTCCTATCTCACTAATTTTATCAAATAGTTCAACGTTATGACCTCGCTCTGCCGCATAAACACTAAAAGCTAAACCAGCAGGTCCCGCTCCAATCACAGCAAGTTTTTTGGCTTTTTCAGCTTTTTCAATAACCAACTCAGTTTCGTAACAAGCCATAGGGTTAACTAAACAAGAAGCTCTTTTTTGTGCAAAGACATGATCTAAGCACGCTTGGTTACAGCCGATGCAGGTATTAATTTCATCAGCTTTATTACTTGCCGCTTTATTAACAAAATCGGCATCGGCAAGAAAAGGTCTTGCCATTGAAACCATATCAGCTTGCCCTGTCGCTAAAACTTGTTCAGCAACTTCAGGTGTATTAATTCGATTGGTAGTGATTAGTGGAATGGAGACTTCTTGTTTCATCCTTTCAGTTACCCAAGTAAATGCCGCTCTGGGTACTGAAGTTACAATGGTAGGCACACGTGCTTCATGCCAACCAATACCAGTATTAATTAATGTGGCTCCGGCTTGTTCGACTGCCTTTGCCATAGTGACCACTTCATCCCAACTATTGCCACCTTCCACTAAATCCAACATAGATAGACGAAAGATAATGATGAAATTCTCGCCCACTTTAGCGCGCACTGCTTTAATGGTTTCAATAGCTAAGCGCATTCTGTTTTCAATGCACCCACCCCATTCATCACTGCGCTTATTTGTTCTAACACAGGCAAACTGGTTAATTAAATAACCTTCTGAGCCCATTATTTCGACGCCATCATAACCCGCTTTATCTGCCAACTTGGCTGAATAGGCATAATCTTTTATAGTTGATTTAATTTGTCTAACTGACATAGCTTTAGGTGTAAATGGTGAAATTGGTGATTTAATTTTACTTGGGGCAACCCCAAACGGGTGATAAGCATATCGACCGGTATGTAATAACTGTAAACAGATTTTAGTCGGATATTGATGAACAGCATCGGTTACTTGTTTGTGTTTATTGGTTTGCCAAAAGTGACTTAACTCACTGCCAAACGGCGCGATTCTGCCACGTAAATTAGGACTAACACCACCGGTTACAATTAGGCCAACGCCACCTTTTGCTCGCGCTTGATAGAATGCAGCTAACTTAGCAAAGCCACCTCGCTCTTCCTCAAGACCTGTGTGCATAGATCCCATAAGAACTCGGTTGGCTAATTGGGTAAAGCCAAGGTCTAATGGTGTTAATAAATGTGGGTAGGCAGTTGTTGTCATAATTATGCTCTGCTATTGGTCGTACCAGTTATTATAATCTCATTAATCTACTGACATTTAGATAAAAACACAAGTTATGATAAAATTGCTTTGATAATATTAGCGTAAAATACACAGATAGTATTAACGCAACAGAGTAAGCAACGACAACTTACTAGAAACACTTATAATGACGATAGAATAATATTTAATGCCTAATAAAAAGAAGATAATTGAGCTTGTTATCAGCGAACTTTCAAAAGAACATCAACAAGCGATTGATGCTGCGAACGACGCACACGCTGCAGCAGTAGATGATCAAAGTGTTGCTGAAACACAATATGATACCTTAGCAATAGAGGCGAGTTATTTGGCTGAAGGACAGTCTAGGAGAGTGGCTGAATTTCAGCATGCCATCGATGCTTATAATGCGCTCGATTTAATTGAATTTCATGATGAAAGTTATATCGCCTTAGGTGCTTTAGTACAATTATCCGCGGACTCACAAGCCAAGCACTGGTTTTTTATTGGTCCTGCTGCAGGTGGATTTCGCTGTAAGATAGACCAAGAAAACATCACTGTTATAACACCACAATCCCCCATGGGCATGGCACTTATTGGTAAACAACAAGATGATGACATCGAACTTATGCTTGGCAGCAATAAATTAAAAGACTATATTTCTGTGCTTAAGTAGCTTTTAGTAAAACTAAGTTGCATTAGAGATAAAATTAACTCGATTCTATTTTAAAACCAATTTTCAACGTCACTTGATAATGACCTACAGCACCATTGACAATATGACCTCTAGTTTCGGTCACCTCGAACCAATCCATATTTTTGATTGTCTTATGGCACTCTGCTAGAGCATTCTCTATGGCATCTTCGATGCTAGTTTTAGAGGAGCCAACCATTTCAATTTTTTTATACGTATGATGTTCTGACATAATAGCCACCGCTAGGTTAAGGATAATGCCAATTGAACTAATTAAGGTTACAGCTTTCAATGAGAATAAATGTTCAAAAACAAGACGCTTGATTGAGTAATAGCTGGCTATTACGATTGAAAGCAACGACGTTATTGGATATTTAGGCCATTTGAAAATGAACACTTAGTTAGTGTAATTGGTATCAGATACATTCTAGTTTAGCGTGCTTTGAGGAGATTGCAGGGAGACGTAATACGATAACAGCCTAAAACTATTTATCGTCTACGTATCCAATTGATAAGTGGATGATAATGAAATATATACTTGTCTTTTATTCTTGTAACAAGGCTTTAATAGCAAGTAAATCTGCTATTTTAACATCAACCTTCAAATAAGCGACCGCCTCGGTGTGTACTAGCGTTGCTTCGATAACCCCAGGCATATTGATTAATTGTTCAGCCATTTTATCAGCTTGTTCTTCGCAGGTAATGTTGGTGGCAAAACTAAAACTTTTTGATTTTTTCAATGGCTGCATACCAAAGCTTAACCCTAACCAAATAACGGTTACGATTGCCATTACTATGAAAATAGTTTGTTCACCATGTTGGCTGGCAATATAACCACCGACAATACCACCGACAAAAGCTCCTAAAAACTGGCTACTTGAATAAACCCCCATTGCACTACCTTTAACGCCAGCAGGTGCTATGCGCGATAAAATAGAAGGCATAGTAGCTTCTAAATAATTAAAGGCGGTAAAGAAGATAACGAAAGATAACACCAGACTCCAAAAACCTGAAGGCAATAACCAGAGTAAAAATAAAGCTAAGGCTAACAGCGCTATTGCAGCACTGAACATAGGGTTTTCCTTTTGTTTCTTAATAGCAAAGATCATAAACGGCACCATTAGGAAGAAAGAGCCCAATAAAGCAGGTAAGTATATTTGCCAATGATCTTCAAGTGCTAAACCGCTAGCGACAAACTGTTTTGGTAAAGTGATAAAACAAGCGGTTAGTGCCATATGCAAAATGAAAACGCCCCAGTTTAAGCGCGATAACTGAGGGTGAACAATCAAACGAGTGATTTGTTCAGGCAAAGCGACGCTATCACCACGAGGGGCTTTATTTACCGAGTTTGGCACCATAAATTGAATCATTGCCATAGCCAAGATAGTCAATATTCCTGTGAACCAAAATAAACCACTCAAACCAAAGGAGTCAGCGATTATAGGCCCTAAAATCATGGCAAAGGTAAAAGACAAACCGATAAACATACCAATGGTTGCCATCACTTTGGGTCGTTGCTCTTCACGACTTAAATCAGCAGCCAAAGCGAGTATTGCACTGGCAATAGCGCCCATACCTTGAATAGCACGACCTAGCACGACACCATAAATAGTTTCAGACATTGCCGCGACAATACTACCAATAAGAAACACCACTAAACCGGCAATAATTATCGGCTTTCGGCCAAATTTATCTGACAGAATGCCCATAGGTATTTGCAATAAAGCTTGCGTTAATCCGTATGCGCCAATCGCTAACCCCAACCAAAGAGGACTATATCCCGTGAGTTGTTCACCATAAATAGCGAACACGGGTAATATCATGAACAAACCTAACATGCGTACGCCAAAGACACTGGCTAAGGAAAACGCGGCTTTTTTCTCAATACGGTTTAAACCTGAAAGACTCATAACGTTGCTAAAACCTAAAATAAATGGAGAGGTCGGGGGAAAATTGCCGATAGTTTAGCATGCAAAGTAACACAAAAAAATCCAAACAATAAAAACAAGGGATTAAGCATGAAATAGTTTGATTCTCATCATAAACTTGGATTTAACTGCACTAAGAAATGCCACTTTACTCTTTTGTCAAACAGCCGATAAAGCACTGTAAAAATAAACAGTTTATTTTCACTATTCTGTCCTAGATTGGTTTTTATACAAAAATTTGTATGACATAATAGCGGATTCTATTTTACCGCTATTTGAGTTAAAGACGTATGAAGAATATTGAAGTCAGAGGGGCCCGCACACATAACCTCAAAGATATTAGTTTAACAATACCTCGAGATAAACTCGTTGTTATTACCGGCCTTTCTGGTTCAGGAAAATCTTCTCTTGCTTTTGATACACTCTATGCTGAAGGACAACGTCGCTATGTAGAATCGCTTTCGGCTTATGCTCGCCAATTTTTATCCTTGATGGAAAAACCTGATGTAGACCATATTGAAGGTTTATCACCCGCTATTTCTATTGAGCAAAAATCAACCTCTCATAACCCACGCTCAACCGTCGGTACCATTACAGAGATTTACGATTACTTGCGTTTACTCTATGCCAGAGTTGGTGAACCTCGTTGTCCTGAACATGGTCAAGCCCTAACAGCACAAACCATTTCGCAAATGGTTGATAAAGTTTTAGCGCTTGAAGAAGGCACTAAAGTAATGTTGCTTGCACCGATTGTACAAGACCGCAAAGGTGAGCATGTAAAACTTCTTGATAACTTAGCCGCCCAAGGTTTTATCCGCGCGCGTATTGATGGTGAAGTGTGTGACTTATCCGATCCACCAACGTTAGAGTTACAGAAAAAGCACACTATCGAAGTTGTTGTTGATCGCATCAAAGTACGTGAAGATATTCAATTGCGACTATCTGAATCTTTTGAAACGACTTTAACCTTAACAGCTGGTACGGCCAAAGTTGCTTTTATGGACGAGCCAGATAGAGAAGAGTTAATTTTCTCAGCTAATTTCGCATGCCCACATTGTGGTTACAGTATGCAAGAGTTAGAGCCAAGACTATTCTCTTTTAATAACCCCGCAGGTGCATGTCAAACGTGTGATGGTTTAGGTATTGAGCAATATTTTGATAGTACACGTGTAATCGCTAACGCTGAATTGAGTCTTGCTGACGGTGCTGTACGTGGTTGGGACAAGCGTAATTTTTACTATTTTCAAATGCTGCAAGCTCTTGCGCTACACTTCAAGTTTAACGTTGATAAACCTTTTAATAGCTTATCTGCTGAAGCGCAAAAAGTTATACTTTTTGGCAGCGGTAAAAAAGAAATTGAATTTAAGTATATGAATGACCGTGGTGATGTTGTAGTCCGTAAACACCCCTTTGAAGGCATCATAAATAATATGCAGCGCCGCTATAAAGAAACAGAGTCAAACTCGGTACGAGAAGAGCTAGGAAAATACCTTAATTCACAGCACTGCCCTGATTGTAACGGTAGTCGCTTACGTTTAGAGGCCCGTAATGTATTTATAGAAGATACACCGCTTACTGTTGTCGCTGATTTTTCTATTAGCGATGCACTGAATTTCTTTCAAGGTTTAACCCTCACCGGTCAAAAAGCACAAGTTGCCGAAAAAATATTAAAAGAGGTAAACGAACGATTAGGGTTTTTAGTGAACGTTGGTCTTAATTACCTCAACTTATCGCGTGGCGCAAATACCTTATCTGGCGGTGAAGCACAGCGAATACGTCTTGCTAGCCAAATTGGTGCAGGTTTGGTTGGTGTCATGTATGTATTAGATGAGCCGTCAATTGGCCTTCATCAACGCGATAATGAACGCTTACTTGGCACCTTATTACATCTTCGTGATTTAGGTAATACTGTTATTGTTGTTGAGCATGATGAAGATGCTATTCGCGCAGCAGATTTTGTCATTGATATTGGACCAGGTGCCGGGGTACATGGTGGTGATATTATCGCCCAAGGAACTGTTGATGACATACTTCAATGCAAAGACTCTTTAACCGGTAAGTATCTTTCTGGCGTAGAGCGCATTGAAATACCTAAAAAACGCCATGCATTTGATAAAAAGAATGTTGTTAAACTAAAAGGCGCTTCTGGCAATAATTTAAAAAATGTCGATTTAGTGATTCCTACAGGCCTAATGACTTGTATCACGGGTGTTTCAGGCTCAGGAAAATCTACGCTCATTAACGATACTTTATATAAATTAGCGCATATTGAACTCAATGGTGCCACTGTTGATGAGCCCGCGCCTCACAAAAGTATCCATGGTTTAGAGTTATTAGATAAAGTTATCGAGATAGATCAAAGCCCTATTGGCAGAACGCCACGTTCTAACCCTGCAACCTATACAGGGATATTTACTGCTATTCGCGACATGTTTGCCGCTACACAAGAGTCACGTTCACGTGGTTATAAATCAGGTCGCTTTAGCTTTAATGTTAAGGGTGGTCGCTGTGAAGCCTGTCAAGGTGACGGTATGATCAAGGTTGAGATGCACTTTTTACCTGATGTTTATGTGCCTTGTGATGTTTGTAAAAGTAAGCGCTATAACCGTGAAACGTTAGAAGTATTGTACAAAGGCAAAAATATTCACGAAGTATTGAATATGACTATTGAAGATGCTTTTGATTTCTTCAAGGCAATCCCTGCAATAAAGCGTAAGCTACAAACCTTAATGGATGTTGGCTTAAGTTATATTAAGTTAGGGCAATCGGCAGTAACGCTCTCTGGCGGTGAAGCGCAACGCGTTAAATTGTCAAAAGAGTTATCAAAAAGAGATACTGGTAAAACGCTTTATATTTTAGATGAGCCAACGACCGGATTACATTTTCACGATATTAAACAGTTGCTCAATGTTATTCATCGATTGCGTGATCACGGCAATACCATAGTCGTAATTGAGCATAATTTAGATGTGGTTAAAACAGCCGACTGGGTTATTGATCTAGGTCCTGAAGGCGGTGCCGGTGGTGGTGAAATATTAGTGGCTGGCACCCCAGAACAAATAGCCAAGCATAAAACCTCACACACGGCTCGATTTTTAAAACCTTTACTGGCATCTAAGTAAAATGGGGCTTCATTCACAGTGACGTCCCTCATACTGAGATACTAAAATCAAACGAAGCATCACGTAAACACTTTACGTTATGCTTCGAGCATTCTTTTCATTTTATAGGTTTAATATGCATATCAATAATAGCGAACGACTCAAATTTAGGTTAATGGACAGTAATGATGCTCAAGCGTTGTGGGAACTAGATCAAGATCCCGAGGTAATGAAGTACCTCAACGGCGGCACTCCCACCAGTATGGAGCTAGTTAACAGTACCTTTATTCCACGCATGGAAAAGTATCGAGATAGCGATAAAGGTTGGGGAATTTGGCAAGTATCAGACAAAGTAACCGATGAATACTTAGGCTGGGTATTAATCCGCCCGATGTCATTTTTTACTGACTCGCCAAACTTTAGCGATTTAGAATTAGGCTGGCGTTTTTTCCAAAGTACCTGGGGAAAAGGTTATGCCACAGAAGCGGCCATAGCAATTAAAGATGCCGTTGTTGCGAATTCAGATGTCACCCATGTTTCAGCTCTTGCTGTAGCAGATAACTTGGCTTCTGTTGGTGTGATGAAAAAAGTGGGGATGAGTTTTGTCAGAGCCTATTTGCATAAAGATCCTATCGGGGACTTTGATGCAGTGCATTATCAAATGCCAGTACAGAAAGAATGTAACTAAGAAAAGCTAAATCACAGTGGTGTACGATAATAGTCATTAACATACACCACTAAATAGTACTTAATTAAATTTATCTATTCCACAATCCACTTATCACATCAAGCCATGCAACCACTTATTTGGAATATCCAGTAGAATGCTCTTTATGCATTTTTAAAGATAACGTCTGCCTCAAAGAGCCACTCATTAAGTTAGCGTGTTTAGTTATATTTTCCAATTTGAGTTGTAAACCCATTCTCTAATAGCTACTACAAAAAAATAGATTTATCGGCAATGTTGACTAAACTAATTAATGTCAATGATGACTGTTTGAAGTTTAGACTAGCTGAACTGCTTATACCCAAGCCACCTCAAGGTGCAGGATTCAGCTGGAATTAGAAACATCTTTAGGTAAGGCATTGATTGAAGAGAATGGTTGTTCAGGAGAATAAGCTCCTGCATTCTCTAAGAAGCTACATCCATGTAGCGTCCTTGTCGAAATCAATAACGTAGCCTAAAACGTTTCTAAACCAGCCTTTATGGGACATCTGTACAAACCATATTCATCGCTCAGATGTCCTGAAACGAGCACTTTGAAGTCGCTTGGGTATATACAAAACTTGCAGTCTAAATCCAACAAAGGGATATGGTATGCATTGTTCCAAAAAGCATAATTGCGAATTTACTTGTTCAGGAAAAAACATCCCCGAAAAATTTTCCGCTTTAATTGGTATCGGCTTAGTTAAAGCCATGGATGAAAATCAACTACCCATAGAGCTTGCATCAAAGATTTCAGATTTACTTGAAAAAAATTTAGATGCTGCTGACTTTTGTAACTATGTAATAGGCCAACAACGATTATTTAGAGCCCCTAAAGTTCGTTTACTCGATAGAGCCATAGTTAACCGCTTCGAATATTTCTATGAACAGCTAAATAATGCGCTCAATAAAAAAAGTCGCTGTAATATAAATATGGGCAGCCTTTTTGATGCTATCCCTAGAGGCGAGTGTTTGGATGTTTTCTTAGCACTAATTAAATCTCATTGTATTGGTGATAATCAGTTAGCAACATTGGATCAAAAACTTACTTTATTAACTCAAAAACATAGCGAAAATGATGAAATAAATTGGCAAAATGTTTACGCAAGTGACGAATACCAACACTATATGGATGCCTTTTTCACCCTTATATTCAAACGCATCAATGATAGTGAAACCCCGATCCCAGCATTAAATAATCAATTAAACGAAAAACATCAGCCTGAACGTATCAATAAATTATTGAAATACATGTCTAAGTTATGGCACCTCAAGGAACAATAAAGCAGATAATAGTCAGCATCTGCTACACCTAATAGCAGTGCAGCTAATATTGTTATCGCTAATTAATAAACTTTACCGCTCATATATTGAAAGCATGCTTAAATATTAGCCTAAAGTCTAATTGGTAATTTTTGTCGACAGTTTTAAAGTAAGTCTATATTGATAAATTAAGTAGACTAGATAATGAACCACACTAAACAACAAGCATTAGCTATGAATTCTCCCGAGACTTACTGGCAAGAGCAAGCAAAGTTTGTTGCTTGGCATAAAACGCCAAAAACCATATTGTCGACAAATAGTGACTCTTGGCATGAGTGGTTTGCTGATGGCGAACTGAATTCTTGTTATCTCGCCTTAGATTATCATGTAGAACAAGGCAGAGGATCACAGACTGCACTCGTATATGATTCTCCTGTCACTGGTCAAAAGCAAAAATTCACCTATAAAGAGCTCACCAGTCTAGTGGCAAAGTTTGCTGATGTGCTCAGAGCACAAGGTGTAAATAAAGGAGATCGGGTATTAATCTATATGCCAATGATCCCACAAGCAGCCATTGCAATGCTCGCATGTGCACGATTAGGCGCAATTCATTCAGTGGTTTTTGGTGGTTTTGCCGCCAATGAGCTAGCTGTGCGCATAAATGATGCCAAACCTAAAATCATTGTTGGCGCTAGCTGTGGGGTAGAAATCTCAAAAGTGATTCCTTATAAACCATTAATTGACCAAGCCATCGATATTGCAACGCATAAACCTTCAAACTGCATAATTTACCAAAGAGATGAAGCCCCAGCAGAGTTATTACAGAGCAGAGATCTTGACTGGCAGTCTCAAATGGATGTTGCAGTAGAGATCCCCCCTGTTACCGTCAAAAGTACCGATCCTCTTTATATCTTATATACCTCAGGTACAACAGGTAAGCCAAAAGGTGTAGTTAGAGATAACGGCGGCCATGCTGTTGCTATGCTTTATAGCATGAAGAATATTTACGGAATGAAGGCAGGAGATACTTTTTGGGCTGCCTCTGATGTCGGTTGGGTTGTTGGTCATTCATATATTATTTACGGTACCTTAATGGCAGGCTGCACCACTATTGTTTATGAAGGAAAACCGATCAAAACACCTGATGCAGGGGCTTTTTGGCGAGTATGTGCTGAGTATAAAGTGAATGCTTTATTCACGGCCCCAACCGCTTTTCGCGCTATTGGTAAAGAAGATCCTGATGGTGACTTTCTTAAAGATTACGATCTTTCATCGTTAAAACGCCTGTTTCTTGCTGGTGAACGCTTAGATCCAGCAACCTATCATTGGCTTAAAGAAAAAACACAATTACCGGTAATAGATCATTGGTGGCAAACAGAAACTGGCTGGGCAATTGCCAGTACACCTTTAGATGACACAAACGGCAATAAAATAGCAACAAAACCAGGCTCTGCAGGTTTCCCTATTCCCGGTTTTAATGTACAAATTCTTAATGCACAGGGTCAACAAATTCCTGCTGGTAAACAAGGCTCCGTGGCAATAAAGTTACCACTTCCGCCCGGCTGTTTAGCCACCATCTATCGCGATCCTGAGCGCTTAACATCCGGTTATTTATCAACTTATCCTGGTTATTATATGTCAGGGGATGGTGGTTATATTGATGAGGATGGTTATTTGTTTATCATGGGTCGCATGGATGATGTTATCAATGTTGCTGGTCACCGTTTATCAACGGGGGAAATGGAGGAGGTTTTATCGGCTCATCCCGCTGTTGCAGAGTGTGCAGTTGTCGGCATTAATGATTCATTAAAAGGGCAAGTGCCGCTAGGTCTAGTCGTGATAAAAAATGGTATAACCACCAGTGATACAGATCTAGTTAGTGAGTTAAAACAAAGTATTCGTGATGATATTGGTTCAATTGCCTCATTGAAAGACTTACTTATCATTGATAGGTTGCCAAAGACTCGTTCAGGAAAAATATTACGCAAAACCCTCAGACAAATGATTGACGGTCAAGAGATTGAAATACCGTCAACCATCGAAGATGGCCAAGTAATTACCGAGCTATCAACAAGACTCACAAATATTAACAAAGTTTAAATCTCATTTAGAATCCTTCATTAAACATAGGGAAGTGTTAAGTGGAATCGTTGAACAGTTAACCTATAAAGTTAAATTAATAGTTTGAATAAATTGAGTTTTTTTTAGGCTATTTTAACTTTTATATCCTATATTAATTGAGGCTAATTAGTAAAACTTCACGGAGAAAAGGGATGCAAACGAAAAACACTGCGGCAAAAATAACAAAAACAACTAAAACAACAGTCAAAAAACCTCAAGTGAACGCCAAAAAAAAACAATCTATAGCAAGTTCAACTACAGCCGTCCCTAGTGATGATTTTGATATCATAGTGAAAGCAGAAAAAAAGCCTAATAGATCATCTGATCCAACTCACCTTTATTTCACTGAAAAAGACTTATCACGCATTTTGGCGAATTTAGATACCTTACGTGATGATGTTTACCCTGTTCATTTTGAGCAAGAGCAGGAGCAGAAGAAATCACAACCCTTTCCGTCAGTTTGCCTGATTGGTTTAGGAAGATGTGGCTCCAATATCGCATTAGATGTTGCCTCATTAGTTCACAGCGCCCGAAATTATTATTTAAACGAATTTCATAATGAAATGAAAAAAGCTAAGGAACGTGAGGGTAGTTCTTTAAAGTGGATAAAGCGCAGCTTAAAACTACAAAATAAAAAATCAGACAAGCCGGTGTTTTTAATCGAGCCTTTGGTGATGTTAGGTGATTTAGATAAAGATATTGAAGGAAGAATTAGATATTCCTCACAAGGTTACGATAAAAATTTTCTTGATGATTATAGTAAATTAAAAATAATGGATTTATCTGAGGTACACGCCGGCGGCGCCGGTAATGCTCCTATTTTAGGGCAATACCTCGCTAAGATGATCCTCAATAAAGAAACTGAGCACTTCAGTAATACTGACTGGCAATTTATTCACTCATATCTTATTGACTCATGTGGTATTAAAGCCAATCAATCACGTTTATATTTCTATATATTCAGCGCTGGTGGCGGGACTGGTTCAGGCATGGCATCAGAGTTTGGCTTAGCCCAGCAGTATTCTTATATGAGTAAAACATTTGATATTCGCTCTGAAAAGGAAATTGCTACCCATGGTCAAAATTTTGTTTTTGAACCTATTTTTACCAGCGGCATCTGTATTTTACCCAATATTAACGATTCCAGTATTGAAGTTTCTGAGGCACTTCACATCAATGCAGGTCGCTTATTATGTAAATACTTAGCTGAAGAATGGGATTTCTCCTACAACCTTGATAATGAAAAAGAACATATAGAGGGTGAAACGCCTTATAGAATCAGGCCATGGAACGCCATGATGTTGATATCTAATGACATTATGCGATATGCCGAGCAAAGTGATACCAATGGTGGCATAAAGTACATAGATGTAAATACAATGGAAAAACATGCTAATCAATATATTAGCCAGCAAATATTCAATATCCTAACAGCTCAAGCGGTTACCACCGACTATGATGACAACTACTTCCGTCGTGCTGGCATTGATATTGGTGAAACTATTCGTTTAGACGCTAATGATTTATTTATGAGTTTAGCTGGTCCCGTTGCCATAGCTTATGCCGAATCTGTAGTCGCTGATTCCCCACCAGAAAAACATGACCAAAAACAGCCTAGCTTTAATGGTGAAAAATCTGTACTAGATGTTGATGATCTCTTTTTCCGCTCGATTGATTTACCGCACTTCAATGACACAACACAAGCTATTGAAGGAGTAAGTTTGTTACCTATTGAGTCCGAGCAATACAAAATAGCCTTAGAGAAGTATAAAAACTCAGGCTTTGACGCAACACACCTAAAAGAGCTTCATTTTTTCAAAAACTGTTCATCTATTGTATCTATTATTTCACTACCTAAAGACTATAAATTGTCATATATGGACTTGAATAAGTTAAAAATGCATCTTAATAATCTATTTCCAAATACCACTTTAAAACGTTACGCTTTAGTCATTGGTGCGTCGGCTAACTTATCATTAACGACCTTGATTGCTAAAAGCCCGTGTTTAAGTGATGATTTTCTCACTCTGATTGTTTCATATATTAAACGCTGCTTTGCTAAAGATGAATATCGTTTCGATGACTCCTTAGATAATGCCATTATCGACTTTATTAAAGCACCAGAGTTTGATGAATCGAAATTAGAGGAAATGTTAATTGATCATGAGAATCCAGCTAAAATACTGGATACCAACTGGTATGCGATTAAACCTATGTATGAAAAAAAATATAAGGAATTAGTTCGCGATGAGAAGAAATTTACTTCCATTAACGATATACGGTTAAGCATTGACAGTGTTAAAAAGTCAATTCATTACCTTCGTGAAATATACCGTCACAGAATCAGTAAAACAAAAGTTATCTCACTCAATAATATATCAGCTAAAAAGGATGCTTTATAATCTTTATTGAGAGCCCCGAGACTCGATCGAAATGAAAGTCGCGGGGTAGTTATAAACTAAAGACCTTATTTAATCCTTCGTTTTATGGCTGTTATAAGGCCAAACATTTTTCAGATCTTCCGGCTTTTCACCCTCTTGTTTACTAGAAGATGTTTTTGTAGTTGTCTCTAGTTTACCTGTTGATCCACTTTTATTATCTGCATTGTTTATCGAGGCCGAAAGCGCTTCAAGATCACTCATGTTTGGAGAAGCCTTTTTTGGCTGAGCAGTATTAATAGCCGTTTTACTCGAGCCTTCCACTGCTTGATTAATTTCAGCCATTTCACTAACTGTTAACTCTCGCCATTGTCCAGGGGCTAAATTCCCTAACTCAACCTTCATAATACGTGAGCGTTTTAATGTCATTACCTCATAATCAAGATATTCACACATACGTCGAATCTGTCGGTTAAGCCCTTGAGTAAGGATAATAGTAAACACAAACCGACTTTTAACTTGCACAATACAAGGCTTGGTAATAGTGCCAAGAATTGGCACACCACGAGACATTCTCTCGATAAAGCGTTCACTAATTGGTTTATCAACAGTGACAATATATTCTTTGTCGTGAGCATTTTCCGCACGTAATATTTTATTAACAATATCACCATCACTGGTTAGAAAAATTAAACCTTCCGACGGTTTGTCTAAGCGTCCAATAGGGAATATGCGCTTCTTATGTCCTATTGCATCAATAATATTACCACGTACATGTTTTTCAGTTGTACAGGTAATGCCAATAGGCTTGTTATAAGCGATATAAATACGATCTGACTTATCATCACTAATTGGCGCTATTTCAAAACCATCAACTTTAACTACATCACCCGGTAATACTTTGGTACCAAGTTCAGGTACTTTATCATTGATGGTTACACGGTTACCTTCTATCATTTTATCGGCACTACGGCGCGAACAAAAGCCAGAATCACTAATATATTTATTTAAACGCTTTGGGGGAGTCGTGGAGGTCAAATTAATCGCTGCTTATTTTGTAGTGTATTCTCATTATTAGGTATTATACTCAAAACCAACACTAATGTATTAATCATATTTAATTCATACCAAGTCCATTAAGTTATTTCCCACTCAGCGAGAATTAAAAGGCTTAGAGGCAAGGCATTTATTGAAGAGAATGGTTATTCAGGAAAATATGCTCCTGCATTTTCTAATAAGCTGCATCCATGCAGCGTCCTTATCAAAATCAATAACGATGTATGTAAACCTTTTAAACTCGCCCTTGGAGCTTGTCAGAAAAGCAATAACTTCACAAATTTGTTAGATATAGAATGACCTATACCAGCACAAATTTTATTTGTTCTGGCTTCTCTGACATAGCTGTGAGGTAGGAATAAATTTAATGGAATTGGTATAACTATGTTAATTTTTGCTCACAGAGGTGCTAGCGGAGTTGCACCAGAAAATACGCTACGAGCCATTCGAACAGCATTAGACGCTGAAGTCGATGGTATCGAGATAGATATTTATGAAGTTGACGGTAAGTTATTTGTTATTCATGACCGATGGCTACATAGAACCACATCAGGACGGGGGCAAATCTTTCACCATGACTATCAACATTTACGCAGCTTAGATGCCGGCGATGGTGAAGTCATCCCAACCTTAGACGAAGTTTTAACGCTTATAGCGGGTAAATGCACTATCAATATTGAATTAAAAGCGGTGAAAAATATAGCGCTATTATTTTCTTGTATTGATGAAGCGATTAAAACCACGTCACTGTTGAGTAAGGATGTTTTATTTTCATCTTTTAATCATCGGTTATTACATGCTATTCACCAAGAGCGCAGTGATTTTTCTATCGGTGCTCTTACAGCATGTTACCCATTAGAGTATGCAAAGTTTGCCGAACAACTCAATGCTTATTCGGTACACCTTAGTGTCGATTTTATTAGTAAAAATTTTGTCGAGGATGCTCACAAACGTGGCTTAAAAGTATTTGTATATACGGTCGATGAATTAGAAGATATCAATGCAATGAAGCTATTAGGGGTAGATGGTATATTTTCTAATTACCCCACAAAAGCCAAAAGCCATGTTGCGCATTTAAATAGGGATTAATGCGTAGAATCTTAGCTTAGAAAGTACGACTAAAAACACTGGCCTTTAGCTTTTATACTTTCTATGTAGTAAGTCGCTTATTAAAAAAACAAGCGACTTTAAGCCATAAGCTATTAACTCTCGTTCGTTAATACTTGCTGTCCATCTTGCATTAAACTGCTCAATGGATTTACACCAAACTGATAACACAGCTCTGCAGGTTGATCAATATTCCAAAATGCAATATCAGCATCAAAACCAACGGCTAGTTGCCCTTTACACTCAGCTAGACCTAATGCTTTTGCACCATAACAAGTAATACCCGCTAAAGCTTCTGATGGTGTTAACTTAAATAAAGTACATGCCATATTTAGCATCAAGTGAATATTATGAATAGGAGATGTACCAGGGTTTGCATCTGTTGCAATAGCCATAGGCACTTGATATTTACGCAGTAGCTCTATTGGGGGTAACTGGGTTTCACGTAGAAAGTAAAACGCGCCCGGTAACAGCACTGCTGTCATACCCGACTTTTTCATCGCTTTAATACCTGCTTCATCTAAAAACTCAATATGATCAGAGGATAAAGCATCATAATTTGCAGCGAGTTCAGAAGCGCCTAAATTAGATAGTTGCTCTGCATGAACTTTAACAGGTAAACCATGAGATTCTGCGGCATCAAATACACGTTTAGTTTGAGCAAGGCTAAAACCAATGCCTTCACAAAACACATCAACGGCATCCGCTAAGTTTTCATTAACCACTTGTGGCAACATTTCATCGCAAACAAGATCAAGATAGCCTTCGGCATTGTCCTTATATTCGGTAGGTAAAGCGTGTGCGCCTAAAAATGTACGTTTGATAGTGACAGGAAGTTCATCAGCTAATAGGCCTGCGACCTTAAGCATTTTCATTTCATTCAAGGTATCTAAACCGTAACCTGATTTAACTTCTACCGTAGTAACACCTTGTTGATGCAAAGCCGTTAAACGCGGTAAAGCACTGGCAAGTAACTCTTGCACACTGGCTTTACGGGTAGCTGTTACCGTAGAAACGATACCACCACCTGCATTTGCTATTTCTTGATAACTTTTACCTTGCAGGCGCATTTCAAATTCATTGGCGCGATTTCCACCATAAACAAGGTGGGTATGACAATCTATCAAGCCTGGAGTTAGCCATTGCCCTTTACCATCAATAACCTCGACATTATTATCTTTAATTGACAAGTCTGCCGGTAAGTCACCTTCTTTACCTAACCAAGCTATTTTACCTTTACTAATAGCTAAAGCTGCTTGAGTAATTTCACCATAGCTTTCACCACCATCCGTCATTGTTGCAATATTTACATTAGTATAAAGTTTTTGCCAACCTGATATATTTTCTACGGTTGGGGTTGTTATAGCAGCAGTCATAGAAGTACCCTAAAAGTTTACCAAGATATGTTCACAATAATGGCGCGCACTTTACCTGAGCACAAAAAAACAAGCAAGTAAGGTTCACTCTAAAAATAACAAACACAATTTACCATCAGTGAAGCAAAATCTACATGCCCGCTGCTTTAAACTTTAAAAGTAGCAACTTCCATTTTTAACGCAGCAGCTTGTTTTGCTAAGTCATCACTCATTTGCGCATTCTCATCTGAAGCAACAGCGGTTACTTCAGTCACATCTCGAATAGCAACGACATGGGTATTAACCTCTGCTGCCACAGTACTTTGTTGCTGAATAGCTGCAGCGATAGAGGTAGTCATATCAGAAATAGTCACTATATCACTACCAATTTTAGTCAACATATCACCAGCAAGACCAGCTTGTTTGGCACTTTCATTACCTTGCTCTCGACACTCCTTCATTAAACCTACAATGTCATGTGTACGGCTTTGCAATGAAGAGATGATTGTTTCAATTTCTTTAGTTGAATCTTGAGTTCTGCTTGCTAAATTTCTTACTTCATCTGCAACCACAGCAAAACCACGCCCTTGTTCACCTGCCCTTGCCGCCTCAATAGCCGCATTAAGTGCTAATAAATTAGTTTGCTCTGCAATACCTCTAATGACATCAAGTACTGAGCCTATGGTCTCACTGTCAACGGCAAGTGCTGTAATAACATTTTCTGACTCTTTTAATTTATCCGTTAGCGTTTCAATGCTCACAATAGTTTGTGAAACCCCTGCTTGCCCCTTTACGCTGTTTTGATTTGCGAGTTCGGCTTTAGCAGCCGTTTCAGTGGTAGTTCTTGCTATCTCTTCTATGGTTGCCACCATTTCAGTTACTGCTGTTGCGACCATATCAGTCTCTTGCATTTGTGCAGTAATACCTTGATTTGTTTTATTAACATTATCAGATAAAGAGTCTGTAGATTGCTCAACATTAACAACTGAACTATTAACTTGTGCAATTAATGAGCTAAAGCTTTTCAACATGGAATTAATTTCTTTTGCCATAATAGCCAATTCATCTTTACCGGAGGTATCCATATTCATAGATAAATCTTTATCGTTAGCAATAATATGCATAGTATTTTTCATATTATTAATACTTGAGTTAATGCCCTTACTTATATATATGCTTAAACCAACACCACTAACTAAGGCAAGCAAGAATAAACTATTAGTGAGTAAATCAAGAAAGCTTGAATAAGCACTAATTTTCTCATCAACTTTAGATAAAAGTGACGCTAAAACACCATCAATTTGATGCACGGTATCACGCATAGCGAACTGCTCACCTTTAGTATAATGCAAGCCAATTTTTTTCTGCAATTCAGTTAGTTCAGTAAATGAATTGCCATACTGAGTCAAAAGACCTTTGATAGTATTCTTCGAACCATCCGTTAGCTCACTCGATATAATACTGTGTTGTAATAACTGTAAATTTTGGTTAAAAATTTCAATGTATTTTTCCTCTAAACGCAAAAGAAAATCTTTTTCACTACGGCGTAATTGTAATAATTGATTCTGCATAGCTAAGTCTTGCTTGCCCAGCAGCGCCTCAGCTTCGTGGGTCGCTTTCCTCAGACTGCCATAAATACCGAGATCCTTATTTAAGCCAATCTTCTTTTGCGCATTAACAATGTTATTAAAGTGCCCTTGATATTCAGTTATAATACTGGCCAATTTATTCGGCTCATCTAACTGTAGATTCAAACCAGCTAAATCCACAATTAAGTGATTGATATCATTGTGAATACGTTTCTCAACAGTTTTAAACTTATCGATATATTTAAGATCTTTACGAGTATCAAAATCTTTTTCATGGCGCCTTAACTCAGCCACATCAAATTTTATCTCGCCAATATCTTTTATTACTTGAGTTTCTTGATGCAATGCTGTTGAAGAAAACTTCATCAGTATTAACATTAACAACATACTAATGAAAAACGTAAAACTGCTTATAATTAATTTATTCTTAATATTCATATAATCCCTTAGAGTGCTTTAAAAAGCGGTGTTGATAATGATCAATAATCATAATTAATTGAACGACTATTAAGATGTAGTAAGCAATTTCACAAAGTCGTCTTCGTTTAAAGGTTTGCTTAATAAGTAGCCCTGTATTTGCTGACAGCCACGCTCCGTTAACCAATCTAACTGCATTTGTTGTTCTACACCTTCAGCCACAATATTTAATTTCAGTTTATGTGCCATTTCTATTATAAATTCAGTGACCATAGGTGTAGTCTCAATTAAGTCGACAAAAGCTTTATCTATTTTAATTGTATCTAGCGGTAAGGCCTGTAATTGACTTAAATTCGAATACCCAGTGCCAAAGTCATCAATAGCGATACTAATACCTAATTGTCGCAATTTTTGTAACTGCTCATTGGTATTACCTGATTGCGCCATAGCAGATTCTGTTATTTCAATTTCAAGTAAAGCTGGATTTAATTGATGACTATCTATCAACTGACATACCAAGCCAACTAATTGATCGGTATTTGCCATAGAAGTCGATGAATAATTCACCGCTATTTTTACAGAGTAACCATTTTTTTCTAGAAAACTGGCTTTCAACCAAGCTTTTTTCATGATTAATGCATCTAAATCAGCAATGAGATCATATTCTTCAGCAAGCTGAATGAAAACAAAAGGCGAGATAGCTTTTCCTTGATAACTCCAACGTGCCAAGGCTTCAGCGCCAATAAGTACAGGTTGTGTTAACCCGTCAGCAACAATGCCATCAATAAGGGTATACTTTGGCTGGTAGTGAACCTCAATATCTTCATTTTCTATAGCTATAAGTAATGCTTTTGCAAGCTCTTGTTGATAGCGGTATGCTTCTAGTTTTGAAGCGTTTATTTGATGCAGACTACTAGTATTCTCCGCTTTACTCTCAGTTAAAATTATTTCTGCCGCCGTTAGTATTTCAACAAAGTGCGATCCATGATTAGGGTAGTCAGCTATACCTACTTGCAGATGAGTATTCCTATAAGTATTTTGTTCTATACATTTAAAGAGCAATGCCTCAATACTTGCCGATTTACTCTTATCAAAGTTAATAAAAACTAAATAACTCCCGTTTAATCTAGCTAAATAACCTCCGTCTCCTTCAGTAAGCTCTTCATTAATTAAGCAGAGATTAAGTTGTTTACAAATATTATGTAGTGCTTCATCACCTGCTTGATGCCCATAATGTTCATTAATTTGCCTAATACCTCTTATGCGAATTAAGGCTAACTTAAAAGGGGTCTCTAAGCTGATAAGTTGATCCACATAAATATTCAATGCCCGTCGATTAGCTAAATTAGTTAAATCATCTTTTAACGTGAGCAACCTTAATTCGTTTTTATGCTCAAGAATAATTCTTAGCAATAAACCTATAGTTAAACCAAGCCCCCCGCTTACTTTTATAAACTCATCCGTAACCTTCCTCAAGATAGCTTCGCCTTCAAATAAGCTGGGATGGAAGAAGGTAAGTAACATCCAGAATGTTGAAACACCTAAGCCAAAGATAATTAAAACATCACCGACATTTTTATTTTTTTGTTTAAGGAAGCTAACAATGATTATAAGGTGCAATATTATCGAGTAAGTATTTATTGCAGGCCTTGTAAGTACTTCAGGTAAGAAATTTACTCCGATACTGAAAAGCGCTGTGGCTAAAATACCTACCGATAAGACATTAATTTTTTGGTTATATAACAGTGCGCCTATGGCTAAAAATGCAATTGCAAAATAATAACTCGTTAAATAATACAAGCTACTAATATCGGTGATTAGGGTTGCAACATAGGTTGCTCTGGTCAGTGTAAAAAGAGCAAAGGAGACGATAAAGAGGAAGAAGCCCCTACGTTTTGTGCTGTAGATATATGTTAAAGCAGCAGTAATAAGAGCGTACATTACTACTTTTCCACTAACGATAACTAAATCAGTAGTATTTATCCCTTCTAGTAGCATTGAACCCTCTTTAATAATTTTTGATATTTACTAATTAGGCTAAGACTAAAACCGCCAATCTTTATCTTGAGAGGCAACCCATGAGCAGTCGAATTTCTCAAATAGTAAGTATAGTCAAAAACATGGATAATATACTTATATAAAGTAACTCTGTTCTTTCATATCTCTAAGGGTGAATTATAGTCCTAACATGGTTTGTTAACACTTATGAAGTTTGATGTTTTTGACTCCATCATTTTCCAGGCTTATACCAGCGTTTAAGCTATTTCATAGTACGAATAGGATTTTTATAACTAAACTCTATATAATGACCTACATAAAAGTAATATTAATGAAAATAAAGAAGTAAACATTGGTTAAAACAGATTAACGTTTCACTTAAACGTAGACTACCAATGTGTTCTTCAAGCAAAAGATAGATAATAGAAAAGACCTGTGAACGGCCCATAAGTTGTATATACAACCCTTGTCTTTTGATTAAAACTATGCGATCTTATAATCAAGTTAACTCGACAATACCTCCTCTTATGACGGCAAGTACAAAGAATGATACTAAGGCTAAACCCACTAAATACTCAGTAATTAAGCAGTATATTTTTGATAATATTGAATCCGGTAATTGGCAACAACACAGTAAAGTACCCTCAGAAAATGAGCTCACTTTACAGTTTAATGTCAGTCGTATGACTGCAAGGCGTGCACTGCAAGAATTAACCGAACAAGGTATTTTAGTGCGTTCACAAGGTGCAGGCACTTTTGTTGCAACCTTTAAGTCACAGTCTTCATTGTTAAAAATACGTAATATCAGTGATGAAATTAATGAACGCGGCCATAAACATCACGCTAAACAACTCATATTGAAGTCAATTGCCGTTGATGAAGAAATATCAATTCTATTAAATCTTGAAAATAATGAGCATGTATATTACTCAGAAGTTTTACACTTCGAAGATGAAGAACCAATTCAGTTAGAGCAGCGTTTTGTTAATGCATCTTTAGTTCCCGAATACCTATTACAGAGCTTTACTGAATTAACACCACACGAATACTTATCATCGGTTGCACCACTAACGGAAGCGACTCATGAAATTGAAGCCGTTTTAGCTAACCAAGACATTTGTCAGCAGCTAGAGATTGCTGAGCAAGTCCCTTGTTTGCAAGTTAAACGTCGTACTTGGTCAAAACAGGGGGTAGTGAGTGTTGCTATATTAACGTCACCAGGCGATAAATACCGCTTAGGTAGCCACTTAGTTTTTTAAGCTGCATAAATAATACCTGCTAACAAACATTTGATAAGTAAAAAAGCGCTATAGCAAGTAAATTGCTATAGCGCTTTTTATCATTAGTCTAACAAGTTAAAACGATAACTTATTTAAAATATCGTCTTCAACTAAGTTAGCTAACGTTACTTTAAGCTTAGGTGTACGATCCATCTCACGTTTAATGGCAAAGTTTGCTTCTTCATTACGCGCCCAGCTACGACGGGCAATACCATTGTTTACATCAAACAATAACATTGACTTTAATCGACGTTCTGCAGCGGATGAGCCATCAAGTAACATACCAAAACCGCCGTTAGTCACCTCACCCCAACCTACGCCTCCGCCATTATGGATCGAAACCCAAGTAGCGCCACGGAAGCTATCACCAATAACATTGTGAATAGCCATATCGGCAGTAAAGCGACTACCGTCGTAAATGTTTGACGTTTCACGGAACGGTGAATCTGTACCTGATACATCATGGTGATCACGACCTAATACTACAGGACCAATTTCACCATTATTGATAGCATCATTAAAAGCTTTAGCTATTTCCATACGGCCCTGAGCATCTGCGTAAAGAATACGCGCTTGTGAACCTACAACTAATTTGTTCTGCTTAGCATCTTCAATCCAAGTGATGTTATCTTGCATTTGTTGCTGAATTTCTTCAGGCGAATCCGCCATGATTTTTTTAAGTACACTGGCAGCAATCGCATCGGTTTTGTCTAAGTCTTCAGGTTTTCCTGAAGCACACACCCAGCGAAATGGTCCAAAGCCGTAGTCAAAGCACATTGGCCCCAAGATATCTTGAACATATGATGGATATTTAAAATCAATACCATTTTCTGCCATCACATCACCGCCTGCGCGTGATGCTTCAAGTAAGAAAGCATTACCGTAATCAAAGAAATAAGTACCACGTGCTGTATGTTTGTTAACGGCATCCGCATGACGTACTAATGTTTCCTGTACTTTAGTTTTAAATACTTCTGGCTCTTCACGAATCAAGCGATTAGATTCTTCGTAGCTAATATCTACCGGGTAGTAACCGCCTGACCAAGGGTTATGCAATGATGTTTGGTCAGAGCCTAAGTGAATGAAAATTTCTTGCTCGAAAAAGCTTTCCCACACATCGACAATATTACCGATATAAGCAATCGACACAACTTCCTCAGCCGCTTGTGCTTCTTTAACTCGGGCAACAAGCGCGTCCATATTATCAATTAGCTCATCAACCCAACCTTGCTGATGACGCTTAGTTGCAGCATTAGCATTCACTTCAGCACAAACCGTTACACAGTTCGCAATATTACCTGCTTTAGGTTGCGCGCCACTCATACCACCTAAACCAGCAGTAAGGAAAATCTTACCTTTAGTGCTCTCACCTGCTGCTAAAACCTTACGAAAAGCGTTCATTACGGTAATTGTTGTACCGTGTACAATACCTTGAGGGCCAATATACATAAATGAACCCGCTGTCATTTGGCCGTACTGAGTAACACCTAAGGCGTTAAACTTTTCCCAGTCATCAGGTTGAGAGTAATTAGGGATCATCATACCGTTAGTTACCACAACACGTGGTGCGTCTATCGATGATGGGAACAAGCCCATAGGATGACCAGAGTATAAATGTAAGGTTTGATCGCTTTCCATCTCACTTAAATACTTCATTGATAATAAGTATTGTGCCCAGTTTTGGAACACAGCACCGTTGCCGCCATAAGTAATTAACTCTTCAGGATGTTGTGCAACCGCTGGATCTAAGTTGTTTTCAACCATTAGCATAATTGCAGCAGCTTGCTCACATTTGGCAGGATAATCAGAAATTGAACGCGCTTTCATGTGGTAGCTAGGCTTAAAGCGGTACATATAGATACGGCCAAAGTCCTTTAATTCTTGCGCAAATTCAATAGCTAGTTCTTGGTGCCATTCTTTTGGAAAATAACGTAAAGCATTTCTTACTGCGAGTTGTTTTTCATCTACAGAAAGTATGTCTTTACGTTTAGGGGCACGGTTAGCATCAGCAGGGTAAGGCTTCGCTTTTGGTAATACGCTTGGAATGCCTTGCTTGATCTCTTCTTGAAAATTCATATTCACAGTCCCCTTATTTACTTTCATCAAAGCTAACAGTAAATGCTTGTGATTTAACTAATTTGATCATGGCATCAATATCAGGTTTTAACAGTCTATCTTCTTCAAGTTTAGCGACTTTATCTCTGATTATTTTGTGGTTAAATTCAATAAGTTCAGAACATTTGTTTGGACGTCTAAATTCGATAGCTTGCGCTGCATACATTAACTCGATACCAAATATTTTTTCTACGTTACCTAAAATCTGGTTTAATTTTCTCCCCGAAATACTGCCCATAGATACGTGATCTTCTTGGCCCATAGAAGTTGGCACACTATCAGCTGATGGTGGGAAACAAAGTGATTTGTTTTCTGTCACCAATGCAGCCGTTGCATATTGTGGGATCATCATGCCTGAGTTTAAACCACCTGCAGAGGTCAATAATCTTGGTAAGCCGTGTATACCTTCTAATAGTAAGTAACAACGTCTGTCTGAAATATTACCTAACTCAGCAGCTGCAATTGATGCATAATCAAGTACCATTGCCAGTGGTTGGCCATGGAAACTACCACCCGAAATAGCTTCTTCACTACTGATAACAATTGGGTTATCAGTAACAGAGTTCATTTCAATTTCAACTATTTCTTCTAAGTGATAAAAGGCATTACGTGATGCGCCATGCACTTGTGGAATACATCTTAATGAATAAGGGTCTTGAACACGGTCACACTCTTCATGATCTGCCATGTTTTGTGAATCTTTAAAGAAGTGTCTCATACGTGCTGCAACTTCTAAATTCCCTTTAAATGCACGTGTTGCATGAAGCTCTGCTCTAAATGGAGACTCGCTACCTTGCATGCCTTCGATACTCATCGCGCCTGTCATATCTGCTAGGTCTAATAAGTAACGCATTTTAGTTAACGCTGTGATGCCATGAGACAAAATAAATTGTGTGCCGTTAATTAACGCCAAGCCTTCTTTTGCGTGCAGGTCCATAATGTCTAGACCATTTTCACGAAGTAGCGGTGCTGCAGCAACGACTTCTCCATCTTGCCAGAACTCCCCTTCACCTAGCAGTGGCAAAAATAAATGAGAAAGTGGTGCTAAATCACCCGATGCACCCACTGAGCCTTGCTCTGGAACAACAGGGATAAGATCAAGTTCGATAAAGGTCAACATTCTTTCAACCGTCTCAAGACGAATACCAGAGAAGCCTTGACTTAATGCGTGTACTTTAGTGATCAGCATCAGCTTTGAAATATCTTTGGCGATTGGCTCACCAACACCTACAGCGTGGGTAATAAGTAGGTTCTTTTGTAATAAATTAGTATCTTCAGGAGAAATTTGTGTATCACATAAAGGACCAAAACCCGTGTTGATACCATATACCGCTTTATCTGAAGCGGCCATTTTTTCAACTCTTTGGCGACTTATATTTATTTTATCTACCGCTTCTTGGCAAAGCTCTGCTTGAATACTGCCGTTAGCAATACCATTTACGATATCAAGATTTAAACGGTCTATACCATATTTAAACGTCATCTGAATGCTCCTAAAATATCTATATGTTTTTTAGCAAAGTGCTATTTTTTGAGTGCACCACGTGCAACTGATGTACTTATTTTAACTTGCTCTATATGTTTTATAAATACATAATAACCGTTATTCATTCCAGATTTATCGAACTAACAAGGTTGCAAAAATGCAAGTTCATGACGTTGATTTACGTTTACTCCGTATATTCGTCGCCATCGTTGAGTGTGGCGGTTTATCAGCGGCAGAGTCTCGCTTAAATATAGGCCGTTCTACCATAAGTGCCCACTTATCTGATTTAGAAGTGCGATTAGGTATTAAGTTATGTAAACGTGGTAGAAGTGGTTTTGAAATAACAGAAACCGGACGCGTTACCTATCAAGCATCTTTAGAGCTACTACAGCAATGTGAAGCGTTTACCAGTACAGTAGCCAATTCAAAAAACGAACTTTCTGGCCGGGTAACTATTGCCACCATAGATACCTTGGTCAGCGATCCTCGTTGTGGTGTTGCCCGGGTTATTTCAGCATTAAAAGCAAAGGGGGATAATATTCAATTTGATATTAATGTTTGTGAAGCACGTGAAGTAGAAACATCCGTGGCAAATGGTCGATGCTTAGTTGGTCTAGGGGTTAGTCGCCATCATCTACGTGGCTTAGATTATTACCCCTTACATAATGAAACTAACTATTTATATTGTGGCTTGGGTCATCCGTTGTTCGACTGCAAGCCGTCAGCAATCAATAAATTACTCGAAGAAGCCGAAGTTATTACCAGTAACTACATGCGTGATAAAGAAGTCAGAAACGATGGTTTAAATTATCAAAACAGTGCGACGGCCTACCATGATGAAGGCATAGCTCATCTCATACTATCTGGTGGGTTTATCGGTTATCTACCAGAGCACTATGCTAATTATTGGGTTGATAAGGGTTTATTTAAGTCGATTCTTCCTGAAAAATATTCTTATCAAATCCCGGTGATGTTAATTTCCTCTAAAAATAACATCGTCTCACCGTTGGTCAGTGCATTGTTAGAAGAAATTAAACGTTGCCATTCTTTTGAATAATTCACCTATTGGAAAGTGCAATACGTACATGCGCCACTTTTTGCTTTAGCTCTGTCCTGAATTGACACTTTTGATAAATTGGTTTTATCGATCCTGACAGTCAATAAAGCCATTATAACGGTCGTTCAGGTATTTGTATTAGCGTGATCAAAGCACTACAAACTTATCAGTAATTGTATCTCGCTAGCTGAAATCAATTGCTCTGACCCTATTGATTCTTGTCGAATAAGCCATATCCATATGACGTCATGGCTAAGCTTGACTGACACTTTACAAAATTGAGATTTATTTACTTAGATGGGATTTGGAGTGTTTAACAATAAATTGGAATTATGATTACCATATTTATTTTGATTAGTTAGATAAACATCATAAAAGAATCAGGCACCAAGACTGCTTTAACAAACGATGAAATAAATGAAAGTGTTCATGTATATTCACCAGGGATGATGAATAAAGTGCTGTCGGCACATGACGGTACAGGATGTACCTTATTAGACAATGCAAGAGCATATTGTCCTGA